>ERZ791765.28-NODE-28-length-208810-cov-7.866341_pt1 | contig 208810 bp, 247 predicted proteins | sample MGYA00509949_ERZ791765 | MGnify/ENA primary metagenome ERZ791765 (study PRJEB30046, sample SAMN00791980) | human gut metagenome | study: EMG produced TPA metagenomics assembly of the A metagenome-wide association study of gut microbiota in type 2...
TTTATATGCTATTATTTATATACAATAATATAGTCAGGGGTATATGAATGAGAAACACACTGACGGTAAAAAAGGTGTTCGGTTCACCACTTCCTTATCTCAATTGTGGTCGGTCACACTCACTTAGATACTGGTCTAAGCTCTACTCAAGCTCAGTCTATCTAGAATGGTTAACGGCAATACCTGGAGTGAATCGTTAACTGAGGGCACGTCGTCTCAGTATAAAAACCGGACGGGTGGCGTATGATACGATATCATATGCAAGGGCTGCTTTACACCGTTTTACTGGCAGGGTGTAGTGGGCATGGACGGCCAAGGGTAGTTTGGTCACAGATTGGAGCAGGTCCATGGTGAATTGTCGTCGTTAAAAAACTATACAGCTAAGCGACACTCAGTCGACAAAAGAAGTTTTTGCGCACTTTTCCTTTTTTTATCTCACTCATGCAGTGGGATAAGTGCGTCTTCTTCTGCCAGCACGCTCCTCCTCGTCTCCAAAAGAAGTACAGGGGGTGCAGAAGTGATGGCTTAGAAGACGCTAATCTCATAGATGATGAGCATCTGAGCTAAACATATCTCCTAGCGAAGAATCTATGAGATTATATATAATAGATTAATTTAAAAGAGAAATAAGAAAATCACTGAAAGTGAACTGTAACTAGATAAGTTACAGTTTTTTTATAAATCAATGTACAGTTAATAATTATAAATTAATACTTTATTTTGATTGAAATTATTTTAACAATGAATATAATAACCCTCGAAGATGCCTAAAACATCTTAGGAGGTTTTAACATTAGTTTCTTAAAAAAATATACAGAGCAAAAATATTTAGATAGAGTTGCCAAATTAGCAAATTTAATACTAGATAAAGAGAAAGAATTTGAAATGCTACCTGACAAAGTATTGCAAGAAAATACTTCCAAATATATTAACGATTTTAAACAAAATGGATACAATGATACACTACTTATCAATTCATTCGCAAATATCCGTGAAGCAGCTTTTAGAACAATTGGGCTTAAAGCATACAAAGTACAACTAATGGGTGCTATTATACTATTTAATGGCGATATAGCAGAAATGAAAACAGGTGAAGGAAAAACATTAACTTCAATTTTTGCTATTTATTTAGCAGTGATAACCGGTAATTCAGTCCACGTAGTAACAACAAATGAGTATTTAGCAAAAAGAGATATGGAATTAAACAGTAAAGTATTCAATTTCTTAAATATCTCAACAGCAGTTAATCTAAAAAACTTATCAATAGAATTCAAAAAAAATGCTTATCAACATCAAGTATTATATTCAACACATTCTGAATTAGGTTTTGATTATCTACGAGATAATCTGTGTAAATATTCTGAAAATGGTCTACTGCAAGACAACAGGGTTCAAAGTAGTCATGATTTTATAATAATTGATGAAGCAGATTCCATTCTTATTGATGAAGCCAAAACTCCACTTATTCTTTCCTCATTGGAAGATATTGAAAACAAACAATATGAAAAACCAAATAACTTTGTTCAAACATTAATAAAAAACGAAGATTATGAAATTGATTATACTAGCTTTAATATATATTTAACTGAAAAAGGAAATTATAAAGCAGAAAAATTCTTTAATATCAGTAACTTATATCTCCCTCAATATTCACCGATTAACCATAGAATATTACAAGCTTTACGCGCCAATTTCCTAATAAAAAAAGACCATGATTACATTGTAGAGGACAATATGATTAAATTGATTGACAAATCAACTGGTAGAATCATGAATGGTAAATCCTACACTAACGGCTTGCATCAGGCTATAGAAATAAAAGAGCATTTAAAGGTAACACCAGAAAATCAAATTAATGCAACAATTACATATCAAAACTATTTTCGCCTATATAAAAAAATTGGAGGAATGACTGGAACGGCTAAAACAGAAGAGGAAGAACTAAAACAAGTATATAATATGTCTGTAAGAGTGATTCCAACCGAAAAAACTTGTATTAGAGAAGATGACACAGACGTAATTTATAAAACAATTAAAATGCGAAATACGGCTTTATGTAATGAAATAATTATGAGACATAATAATAAACAACCTATCTTGATTGGAACGCTATCCATTGAAGATAGTGAAATTATTTCTAATCTTTTGAATAATTTAAAAATAAAACACAACGTATTAAATGCTAAAAATCACCAATATGAAGCTTCTATAATTTCAGAAGCAGGGATAGCGGGTAATGTTACAGTAGCAACAAACATGGCTGGACGAGGGACTGATATTAAACTGGATGAGGAAGCCAAAAAAGCCGGTGGATTAGCTGTTTTAGGTCTAGGCAGACATGAATCTCGTAGAGTAGATAATCAACTCAGAGGACGCTCAGGACGTCAAGGAGACCCCGGATATACAAAGTTTTTCTTATCTTTAGAAGATGACCTAATGATTCGTTTTGGACTATCTAAAATTAAAGCTATGAATCTGAATGTATTTGATGAAACAAAACCGATTAAATCAAAAATTTTGTCTAAAACTATAGAAAATGCACAAAAACAAATAGAAGGCATTAACTATGACCAAAGAGCTTCTACTTTAAAATACGACAGTATAAATAGCATTCAAAGAGAACAGTATTATATTCTACGAAAAGAAATAGCTAAAATAAGGGACCTAAAAGATATAATCAGAATATTTAAACTAAACAATATCTCAATAAATAATTCCGAAAATTTTACAGATATAAAAGAAATTATAGAAAAAATCTACAATATATTTGATAAAAATTGGACTAAGTACTTATCAGATATGAATATCATACGACAAGGAATCACCCTTCGCCAATATGGAAAATTAAATCCCGTCGAAGAATATGAAAAAGAAGCATATGAAATGTTTGATTTAATGATGAATACAATTAATAATGAAGTAGTGAGGCTTATAAATGTCTAGCAAAAAATTACCATTAACAGTCCTACGAAAAACACGTTTAAAAAATAATCTAAGGCAAAAAGATATCGCCTATGTTCTAGGATGCACTACTCAATATTATTCACAGCTTGAACGCGGGATTAATGTTTTATCGTATGATTATGCTACTAGATTAGCTCTAATGTTTAACACAACTCCTGATGAGTTATTTTTTGAAGAATACAAAAAGGTCTACATAAAAATGTAGACCTAATAATATTTAGCACATAAGCTATTTAATTTATTTATTGCGCTATATCTTAGATGTTTATTATTCATGAAAAACTTTTGTAATTCTATAGCAAATTCATCTTCTCCACATAATTTTGTTATTTCTTCTGAAATTTGCTCATATTTTAAATTATAATTCTCTAAAGCGCATTGTAATAATGTAATAGATGAATTTTTCTGATATTCCTCATTGAATCCAGTACCAATAATTCTGCTGATAATTTCTTTTTTCCCCATATAATTATCCCTCCTATTAGCTTATTTGACATTTTAGCAAATTAATTTTAATGTATTTTAATTATACATTATCTGCTTTAATATTCAATAATGCACATTTTTTTAATTTTTCAAGCCTTTTTTTCTAAAATTAATTACAATTACTTTATAAATCCGTTTTTTTAACTTCATTTATTCTATTTTCTTACAATTTGTAAAATTTGACAATTTAGCAAATTTGATGTTTAATATACTAAGACTAGTATACGAATATCTAGTAGAAAGGATAATCTTTTATGAATACAGGAGAAAAAATTCATGAATTACGAAAAAACAAAGGACTATTGCAAGAGGAATTAGGAACTTTAATTGGTGTTGACACTAGCGTTATATCAAGATGGGAATCTTCACAACGCCAAATCAAGATAGATGATTTAACAAAACTTTCTGATTTATTTGAAGTATCTGTCGATTATTTAGCAAAAGATAATGTTTTTTATTCCGCAAATATTCCATTAATAGGGTATTTTGAAGAAGGAAAATCACTTCAAACTTATATAGAAAAAAAGAAATTACTTATTTTTATTGCCCCTCCCCATAATCCATGGGAAGTGGATATATTTAAAATATTAAACAATAATCCTACGTATAAAGTATCTAATGGTGATTTTTGTTTAATAAAAAAACAAATAAATAGTATTGAAGTTGGAGATATTTACTTAATTTCTGATAATAACAAACCTTATTTAGCACATTCTGTACTAGAGAATGGAAAAATAGGATATAAATACAATAATCAGGTCAGTTTTAATGCTTCAATTATCGGAAAGTTTCTCTCAATAGTTCATCCTTTATCCGAGATGTAAAATTGTGCGAAAGAAAAAGGAATCCTTTTTCTTTTTGCCGTATATGGAGGAATCTTACTTATGAAAAAATTTTCGGTGTATAAAACAAGTAAATATTTTATGATTTTAAGTATATTATTTTCTTTTTTTGCAGGAACCTATGAAACCTCAAAAAATTATTTTTACGCAAATAATATTGCAAAATTGAATTCTAACATTTCTAAAATTGATTCTGATACGGCTTCCTATAAATCTGAAATAATGGAAATAACCAATTTCGCCAAATTGATAGATGTAATGAAATTGAAAGGGTATACTTATTTTCCAGATACCCATTAATATTAATATTGAGGTAACTTATGGAAATATTTAATTCTAATTCTTTTCATTCTATTTTAGCTCCTTTTATTCTACTTATAATATTGATAGCTTGTGGATATTCAGATGTTAAAAGTAAAAAAATACCTAATATACTGACTATATCTGGCATATTATTTGGAGTAATTTTTAATACTTATTTGTATGGCTATACTGGATTATTATCATCATTGATATCCATAGTAGTTGTTTTTGTTCTCTTTATTGTGCCTTATCTCTTAAAACAATTCGGGGCAGGGGATATTAAACTTCTCATAATGGTAGCCTCAATTATGAATTTCTACTACTGTATCGGTGCCACAATTATGTCTAGTATTTTCTGCGCAATTTATGCCATAATTAATTCTATAAGACTTAAGTCATTTAAGTTTACAATTCCTTTCGGTTTATTTATGTGTATTGGTACTATCTTTTATCAAATACTAATCTATATTTTTTATTAGATATTTGTTTTACAATTTTATTTCTTTATGTTAAACTCCCTCCATGCAAATGGAGGTGTTTTTTTATGTTTAAATATAAAAAAATATTGATTTTCTCGTCTATTTTTTCAATCTGTATTGCTTTTTCGCCACTCAGAAAAGTTAGTGCTGAAGATGATGTTTTTTCAAGTTTAAAAGAAAACTATAAAACACAGGCTGCCAATTATGGAAAACTTGGAGAAGATAATGTAGACCCTGGATATAAAACATATTTAAATAATATAGCAGTTTCTTCTGATATTTTAGCTTCAGAACTCAAAGATTTTAATAACTACACTTATGAAAATATCCCGGCTTATGAGAAAATACAAAGTGAGTATCTACAAGCAGTACAGTCTAAAACCGATGTATCGTCTAAGGCTGCAGAAACATATCAAATTACAAAAAATGAAGCTTTAAAGCAACTTAACTCTACTGCAAAAAATCAAGAAGATTCATATTCGTCTTTTGCTTCTAGTTTAAATGATTTAAAAGCTGAATTAACTAATAAAAAATCTTCTATAACCACTTCAGCAAAAGAAGCAGCAACAAAACGCTATAATTCAGTAGCATCAGGATATTCTGATGCAGTATCCAAAGTTAATTCTCAACAAATTTCATCAGGAGATTTTACTAAGCTTACTGATTATAAATCAGAGTATAAAAATGCTGTAGCCAAATTACAAAATCAATATAAAGACTATTCCGCAAATGCAAACATAGCAATAAACAAAGATAAATCTAACCCAGTAAGCAGTACAATTTATTCAGGATGTACTACTGGGGCTAAAAAAGCTAATACTTCTTTGACAGATAAACAAATAGCAGAATACTGTAAAAAAGAATCTACTATTTATCAAAAACCATGGTAGCCAAAATGTTAAAAAAAATTATTCTTTCCATGCTAAGTCTATTTATTTTTTGTGGCTGTTCTTCATCTATAGCCAAAACAAGTGTTTCACAAGAAATACATGATTTAGAAGAGACACATATTGCATCAGATTATTCCTTAATATTTCAACAGTATGATTTATCAACAATGGCAAGCGCTAAACTTTATTCAGAAAATCTGCCTGTAGACGAATATAATAAAAAACTTGCAATCATTATTTCAAATTCAATGGAAAATTTATACATGATTTGTCTTAATAGAATTAATCAAGATATGGATTTGCTATATCAATACAGCGATACATATATCGACTATATTGCTTATCTATCAACCTATGCTGATTTCTATAATGAAGATAATGATACACTCAAAGAATTATTAAAAATAGGTGATATTTCCTCAATAAAGGAGCTAAATTCTTACAAATATGCTGATATGATGCTTATTGAAGCATTAGAAACTGTAAGTGGAAATTAATAAATAAAACCCACGATTTCGTGGGTTTTATTATTTTATAATTTCATAATGAGCCGTTGTTTATTCGATTCTATTGCAAAAAATCCTTTATTAGACTTATAATAATCAAATTCGTAGTTATCATTAAAAATAGCCATAAAATCATAACCATTAATTATTTCTATATCAGGTATATCAGAAGATAGTTTCATGATTTTATTTTCTCCATCTAATAAATAACCATCAGCAACCTTATAAGAAACATTGTATTTTTTTCCAGTTCCACCAATTGTTTTATTTTTTTGGGTAACCAATTTTCCAATTTTCTTATAATCTACATTTTCATCAATTTTAAAGCTGCATTCCTTATTAAAATTATAATTATCGAAGTTTTCTAAAATAGCATCTGTTTTTGTAAGTTTAACAGTCCAGCTAATATTTTTATAATAATTCTTTGAATTATCAATTATATTTTTAATATATAAATAATTACCTTCTTCTCTAAATATAATTTTAGAATCTTCATCAGCTTTAGTTATTTTCAATTTTTTAAGATTAGTATTCTTCATTAATTCAAATGGACATAAATAGGTATACTGTAATTTTAAATTACAATCTATTCTAGTTTGTAAAACAGACATTCCGTCACTAGAATTAAATGCAACTCCATTTTTTGTATTTGCAATTACCAAGTCTCCTAAAGCTGGATATAATGCTAATTTCATTCTAACATTTTGATGTCTGGATAAATTTTGTATTAATGCTGTTTTTATAAATAATTCCTTTTCTTCGAACTTTATTAAAAAGTTTTGTTCTTCTGTCTCTTCAAGGACTGTTAAATCTTGGCCATTTTCATCAATTACTTTTCCTCTATTAATTTTAAAATTTATTTTTCCTGATACCTCATTCAACGCTTTTTGAAAACTCAAAAGATTTAAAGTGTATTCCTTGTCAATATCTGTTTCTTCACATTCATAGCTAAAATTAAAATTTTGGCTTTTTACAATTATTTTTATTGTATATTTATAGGGGATTAAAGTAACTATAGCCTCTTTTTCAAGATTCATGTTTAATACGGGATTAAATATTTTTTTCTTCATAATCAAAAGCAAGAATAACTATTCTCGCATACTCCTTCCATATTTTTTTACCTAAACTATACCTTAACTTGTGAATTACTTGCCTGATTATATCTAAAAATTCCCAACGAACTTATTAAGTAATCCGCTTCTTCTTCAGATAAATTCTCCAAGTCATTTAAATTATAATATTTCCTCAAAATATTTAATTGAGTCAGATTGATTTTTTTTATATTGGGTTTAGCAATTGAATATTTAGAATTAACTTTAGGACAAATAAAATAGAAATAATCAAACAACTGTACTTCTTCTATACTAGAATGCTTATTCAAATATTTGTCTATTTCAACCATTTTTTTAAAATTCGGCTGTTCATACCATAACGGATGCTTAATCTGATTAAAAAAATAGTTAGAAATTTCCTCTCTTGTTAAATATTTAGTATAATTAGAATTTTGAAAATAAATCCATTTTAAAAAAGACTGCATATATTTTTTTAACAGTAATTCTTTTGAAACAAACGTTTGTGGCACATAACTTTCTTTTTTTAAAATAAGTTTCATAACTTCTCCTTTCTTAAATAATCGAATATTTAACTATTGAATTATATCATATAATATTTGTTTTGTTTATAATTATATGTTATTCTCTTCTAAAGAATTTTTATAATTAATAAAAGGAGGTATTTTATATTGTTTAATATTGCAGCATATGGTAGAAGTATAGCCAATGGACTAGAAAACAATCAAGATAGTGTACTGATTAAAGAAATAAATGATTTTGTGATATTAGTAGTTGCCGATGGAAATGGTGCTGACTCTGCCGGCATGATTAATACTGGTCTTTTAGCAAATAATCTCATGATAGATTATCTAACTAAAATAATTCATCAAATGTCTTCTATTAATGAAATTGCTAATCAATTAAATTTAGGCATGTACACTATTTCTAAGTGTTTTTTATCTATAAATTCTATTGATGAAAAGTTTTCAAATGTCTACGCCTCACAGAGTATTGTAATTATAAATAAAAACACATTAGACATGTGTTTTGCCAGCATAGGTAATACAGAAATACATCTCTTTAGAAGCGGGGAATTAAATAGAATGAACATTTTACAATCTAAGGCCTATGAAATGTTAATAAATAAATCATTATTATTATCTGATTTTTATAATTGTCCAGAGAGAGGAATATTAACTAGTGCATATGGAGTATTTGAATCTATCAATGTTGACTTGCGTATTGGTAAATTTAATCCTAATGATATTATTATTTTAACAACCGATGGAATTTTTACTTTATTAAATCCAAATGATTTAATAAAATTACTAGGTCAGGGGGAATCTCCAACACCTCAAAGCGGTGTAGAAAATATTCTATCTCATATTAGTAATAAGAACAATAAACTAGATAATGCAGGTATGATATGTGCATATATAGAAGAAATATAATATTTGTAACTTTATACTTGCATAATGTATATTATATGTTATAATTCGCTTAGTTATTGACCATCGTTTATTTAAACATACTTGAGAAATGATAATATTCAAGCAAAAGGTAAATATGGACCTTAACTACAAATCACTCAGAATAGTTCTGAGAATACAATAAAATTTTGGAGGTAAAAAAGAATATGAAAGGAGCTGACAATATTGTAGAAATGAAAATTGGTTCTGGAACCAAAAATGGAGAAAAAATCCGAGGATATGCCCCTCGATGCGGGAAATCTCTTTGTGAGTTATTAAAACAAAATGGAGAAATTAACATTAAAAGTATGGGTGGTGCAGCAACAAATAATGCTGTTAAAGCAATTGCTCATGCCCAAAATTTATTAGAAGAAGAAAATTTAGGCTTAATCGCAGATTCTTTTGTTTTTAAAACTGAACATATGATTCGTGAAGATGGCGCTGAAGTTGATGGAGTTCTTCTTCAAATTCATACTAAATTAGTAGCATAGTGGAAAAAGTAGATAATTGGGGAAATATTAAATTTATATGTTCCTGTGGCGGTGATGGTCAAAGCGACCATCACTTCGTTTTAGAAAAAAAAGGGGGACTGATTTATTACAAATGCAAAAACCCAAATTGTTTAATATCTTTTCCTGCTGATATCCACCTAAAAAGCATAGAAAAATTTAATAATTATTTAGAAATTAAAGGCAATCCAAACCAATTTGTCTCATATTTCAAAAATAAAGGTGAATCGCTAAAAGTTACGTATAAAAAAACAAAAAATATTACACCAAATTATCAAACACATTATTTAATGATTTCAAGAGTAAATAAGCGATAATAACTTATTTACTTTTTTAGATATAATATTATATAAATTTTGGGCTATGTTACTGGTATTGATAAAAAAAAGTTGTTTTTTATTAAAATTTATGCAATAATGTATGTGTCGAAAATATTTATGGAGAATTTTTATTCCCAATTATCAAAAATAAAGAACTACCATTTGTTATGCATAGTATTTTTATGTATATTTGTTTCAGTGTACTTGAATTTATTAATTAGATGTTATATAATTTTATTGTACAGAAAACTTAATATTAGTTATAAGAACCTTTATTAGAAGAATTGACTGTGGCGTATTATAAGCACCCGATGTGCGCAACAGGTGTCAGTTCTTACTCACCATTGATTTGATAATTGTATTTTCGACAAAACTACAATTATACGCATGGTTGATTTTTCTAATAAAGGTTTTTATTTTATCATTTCTTACTTAGAGTGAGTGGCATCACTAAGATAAATAGATGTGGCAGTCTGTTTATTAAAATAATAAAAAATGGTAAAAAAATACCTCTTTGGCGAGAGGTTTTGAAAACTGATTATCTAAACTGGCAATTTAGATGTTTTTATACTGCCCTTGGCGGGGCTTATCTATTTACATGAATAGAATACAATTTTTATGTGTTTTTGTCAACCCATTTTGACATCTTTTTATGGTTTTTTTCTAAACACAAATTGTAATTCATATAAATAAATCCCTCGTCTTGATTTTGAAAGAAGGAGGGATTTTTTTATGGAGAATCGAAATAATAAACAATATTTTATACAAAACGATAAGCTAAAAATAGACTCTTTTCTACAAATTCCGAAACTTCTTTTTAAAATTCCTAAATATAAAAAACTGTCACTTACAGGACGTATAATGTATTCATTATATTTAAATCGATATAATGATACCAAATACAGAGATTCAGAAGGACCATACATAATTTTTGGTGATGCAGAATTACAGGAATTTTTAGGAATAAGCCGTGCCACTTGTATTCGCAATAAAAAAGAGTTAATTAATTTAAACTTAATAAAAATAAAAAAAACAACAGGCTATAATAAAATATATCTAATGAATTATAGAAACCCAGATAACAATGAATTTTACACTGAGGAAGATTTAGACAGTTATGCATTTTATAGATTTCCAAGGGTTTTCTTTGATGAGCAGTTTGATGAACTTACATTGAATGCAAAATTTCTATATACATATTATTTTGACTGGATGTGTTTGAGCCAAATGAATTATATTGTTGATGATTATGACCGTATCTATTTCAGGGAGAGCAATAAAGACCAGGAAGCTAACTTATTATTAAATAATACGACCATTATTACTGCAAAGAAAATGTTACAAGCAAGTGACCTTTTAATCGAATATAGAAATTTTGGTAAAGAAAAAAATTATTATCTTTTAAAACTGGATAATTATAATCAAGACCAATTGATTAGATATAACTTATTAGATAAAAAAGAGCAATCAAATTTCTTGAAAAATATACAATCTTTAAATAGCAGTGTAATAACTACACCAAAACAATCTATAAAAAAACTTAGAAAAGCTAATAATATCAAAGTAAAAGAAATTATTGAAATGTTAGCAAACTATGGTTTCAGCGTATCACCGCGAACGTATAATCGTTACGAAGATGGTACGAGAAAATTCCCAAAAGAAATATATAATCTTGTTTTAGATTATTTGCAACAAGACAGTTTATCGACAGATGATGTATCAAAATTTATAAAAAACGAAAAAAAGACCACAAATATTGAAATTTGCAACATGGAAAACAATAAAAGAGACCATATAAATCTAAATTTGAAACATGATAAATTGCAAATTGACACGCAAAAGTTGGAATATGATTCTATAAACAATAAAAATGAAACTAACTATAATCATGATACGCAACATACTTTAATTGAAGAAAGTAATACTGTAGAAAAATTATCTGATACAAACATTATTAATACTAAAAGACAAACTAATAATAATTATACTGATACTAAAATTAATTCTTTAATTAAAGATAATGAAAAAATGAACAGAATCATTAATAGTATATTATTGTCCATTGAAAATATGCATAATAAAACAAACAGGCAGATGATTCAAACTTGCTTGAAAAGACTGTCCAGTTTTAAAACATATACTATTAAAAAAGTTACATATGATTATACTTCTATAACTAATATGCTATCTATTTTACTCACATATCGTGATGAGGAACTAATAGAATATTTTGATTTATTAATAACAAGAATAAAAAATTCCGGATATAAATTTAAATCACCCGACAATATTATTAACTGTTTTCTTACTTTTATGCTTAATGATTTACTTCAAGGTAAAGAGAAAGTCGACGAATATGTTATTGAAGCTTCTTGGGCTAAAGGATTTATATCACACGCATATGAGGGTGCTGAAGAACGTACTATCCCTGTTAGCAACTATAAATGGTGGGAACAATAATTTATTTCTTGATGAAACGAAAAATCTTTATATAATATGCTCATATTTTTTAAATATTTAATATGGAGGTTTTTTATGAAATTTCATGGTTTACCTTTTGTTTCCACTCATAATGTTGTTTATGTTGTTATAATTTTTGGAGCTATAGGATTTTATTTTTTATCAAAGGGGATTTCTCAACTTGGAAAAGAATCACAGGTTGAAGTCGGTAGAACAAATGTTATATATTCTGTTATACTATTATTAATGGATGCAGCAATTTTTTATTTTTATTACTTGTGAAAATGGCTAAATTTAATTTTATATGATATAATTCGATAGTCAAATATACGATTATGGAAGGAGATACTATGAAATTAAATTTAAAACAATCTAAAGAAACTAAAATAGTTGCTAACGAACAAATTCAAAACAAGGAAGTGACAGAAAAAAAAGAATTCACCAAATTATATAAGTATACAACAAACAAAAATATTATTGAATTTTCAGATAAAGGATTTTTTCTTGAAAACCGTAATTCTAATGGTGAATTAAATGGATTGAACTGTAAAGTATCAATTCAATTTTCAGAATTTGATAAACAATTTCATCAAACCAAATATTGTCCTTTTTTTATTGATTCAGTATTATGGAAAGGGCTTAATTCAATGTTTAAATCAGGTGCTTTTTTTAAAAAATTAGAAGAATCCCAAAAAACTAATAAACCAGCCTTTATTTTTCAAGGCGGTGGTGTTTATGAAGGAAAAATTTATGCTAGAACATTACAAATAAGCGCTAGTAAAATGAAAGATTCTTGTTGTTTAATTCTTTGGTATGGTGAGGGAGCAAAGTCAAAAACTGGCGGATATGTTTTTAAGGAAAATGCTTCAAGAAGTAATATGACTATCCCAATTAGTTTATTGGAATTTGGAGGAATTTTAGAAGATATTTCTAATAGAATTCCACTTGATGTTAAAGCTAATTAATTTGTAAAGGAGATTTATATGGATATTAATAAAATAAAAAAATTTTTAATCAACAATAAAGTAAAAGTTGGCATTACTTGTCTTGTTATTGTTTTTGTGATTACCTCAATAACTTACTATTTTTATTCTTCGAATACAGTTTCATTATTAAAATTAAAAAAGATGGACTTTATTTTTGAACTTGGTGAAAAAATAAATAAATCCCCAGAATTTTATTTAGATACTTCTAAATTGAAGAAAGATGAAAAAGAAAAATTATTGAATAAAACTACTGTAAAATTACCTCAAAAATATGACAAACTCGGTAAATACGAAGTGCTCTTATCTTATAAAAATGATAGTGTAAAAGCTAAGGTAGAAATTGTAGATACTATCCCTCCAGTTTTTGAAACTGTTGATAATATGACTGTTCCATTAGGTACACAATATACTGATGAACAACTGAAAGAAATGTTTAAGGTTTCCGATGCAGATGAATATGAATTAAAAATTGATAATGGCGGTTATAATGCCAACGCAGAAGGAGTATACACTATAACAGCTGAAGCAAAAGATAAAACTGGGAATAGCACTAAATATTCATTTACAATTACTGTAACAGCAGCAGTAACAGAAATTCAATATACTGAAAATACTACACAAGCGGAATCTACTGTAACTGAAACCAAAAAAACCACTAATTCTGATAAAACAAATTCTGAAAGTACGTCAAGCAATAGTAGTCATAATAATTCTACTTCAGGAAGTAACAATAACAACAATCCAGCCAATGGCGGAAATAACAATAATTCAAACACCGACAACAGTGGAATTGTTTATGTTAAAAGTGTTTCAATTTCTGGAAATACTACTGGAAATGTTTCTAATAATTTAAATTTTAATGCAACTGTTAATCCAAACAATGCATCTAATATTGGATACGGGAGTTATAAATGGACGACAAATTCTGGAAATTTAAAAATTGTTGCAGGCCAAGGATTAGCAAATGTTATAGTTACTAGTGATGTAGCAGGAACTTATACACTTACATGTACTGTAAATGGAGTATCTAACTCAATTAACGTGACTTTTAAAACTGTTGAAGTATCCCAAGATGTTGATTTTAATAAAGTTAAAGTAAAAATAAAAACTCCATCTGGCGGAGAAATAGTGAAGTCAGTGAAAGAGTTGAATTTTCAACAAAATGGAAAGGAAGCTACCGCAAGTATTACTGTGGGTAACAATTATGGATTAGTATGGAACAATCCAGGAGATAATGCTATTATAGCAGCAGGATTATGGTTTACTGCTGATGAATCTATGTGGTACGTTCAAACTCCAGGTCCAGAATCTTATCATACAACATTCTCAGGAAGCCACACAGTAAGATATAAATCTTATAATGGTTACTCGCTTTCAATAACTTATAATGTAGGTTCGGTTAATGTTACACATGAAGAAATGATTAAAATTTTATATGGATAGAAAAAAGTGGGTTAAATTTCCCACTTTTTTGTTGTATTTTTTTACATAAGATATATTATGCGAAGTTGTAAGTGTATTGGTGCGATTAACATTAAAACAACCCCTAATTGGTTCAATCTTAATAACAGGGACATAAGGAATATAATGCAAAACAAATAAAGCAAAATCTATAATCAATATTACGTGAACCTGTCATATCATAATGCAAATAACTAATAATACCAATTCCAAAACCCCGCAAACTAATAATTAAAATTCTGACAAAAATTATATTATTTAACATTTTTCTTTTTCATCATTAAGAATCTTATTATAATCTTAGATTATCGCAAATATATAAAAATTTATTACTTGGTATTTTGGTGTTTCTTTCTATCTCATAAATACTTATGTATGCAAGAACTTTTCCGTTTTGAGACATAAATATACCTTGCTCAATAAATTCCTTACAATTTAATATATTTTTATTTGATTCTTCTATGTTTAATTCAAAGTTATCATATACATCTCCTTCCTTAAATAGATAATCTCCATTGTCATGAATATTACATTCTCTTAAAATTTTAAAGAATTCAAGTTTTTCATAGGTCTTTTCAAGGTAGGATAAAGTATCATACCAGTCATATGATTGTATTTTACTAGTTTCTTCAGGAGTCAATTCTATAAATTCTTGCGACAAGTAAAACTTTCCAAAATTTTCCCATGGAGAATCCCCTCTTATAAATAATTCAGCTATAAACATTTTTTACCTCCAAATCAAGCTATTGAATCTTAATACCGAAAAAAAACAAAGTCAATAAAAAGATAAAATTTAATAAAAAGGTATTGCATTATTTTAATGAGAGTATTATTATACTGCCAACAAAATAAGCGATTAAAAGAGAATTTATGCGAGAAACTATAGTCTTTTCTTCCATGGATTCTCTTTTTTTGCGGGAAAGAAAGAGGAAGAAAAAATGAATAACAATGAAAAACTATTAAAAATGTCTGGTATTTATAATCAGATAAAAAATTTAAAAGGAGTTAGAACAAACTTAGAGTGTTCTAATATTCCAGGACAACATCACAATGTTGCAAAAAATATTGCTTCTATTGAAAGACAAATGGAGTCTCTTGAAAAGCAGTATGATAAATTATTAATGAGCCTAAAATAAAGGCTCAATTTTTTTATAACATTTATTAAGTTTTAATCATTTATTGATAAAATTGTTAGTAACAAATGACATGCTTCTCTATTTCCTCAATTATTTCGAATGCTATATTGTCTATGTTTAAAGTATAAATAGAATTCAATCTAGGATTAAATATCCCTAATTTTGTAATATTTTTATATATTTCTTGTCCAGAATGCTGCCCCATAATCCAATACATTAGTAATTGTAAAGTATGCTTGTTTGTTAATTTTGATTTACTTACTTTAAAATCCCAAATAGTGTCAGCAGTTAAATAATCGCCGTCACCTGTATTGACTGTTTCTGTGTATCCATTTGGTTCAAAAGTAAATCCATCTTGTTCAATAGGACCAAATTCATTCCAAAATTTAATACTTCTTTCAACCATTATTCTAATATTTTGAATTGTTTCTGTATCTGGATTTGTTTCATTAACACCTTTTGCCATCATTGCTCCCATAGGATTTCTATACCATACATCGTATGTTACCATTTTACACGCATTAACAATAGATTTATCGTCTAAACCTGTAATACCTGATAATAACTTTTGGGCAGTTTTTAAAGCGGATTTTTGGTTAAAAATTTCTTCAGCAACCTTTGCTCCCATACAAGATATTTTAAAAGCTTCTATAATATCAGTTCCCATAATAAATCTAGTTAAATAATCAACAGCCATACCTATTACAGAAGCATGAATATTTTCCTGTTCATTTAAGATTTTTCCATCATCTATTTTTTGTAGTTTAAATTGTGAAGGTTTTATATAACCTCCACGTGGTTGTTTGATTTTTTTTATTCTTTGTGTTACAGAACTCATATAATTTCTTCTTGATACATAATTGACTATTTGACTACCAAATATACAATTATATATTTTTTCCTTTCTTTAAATTTATTTCATTTTTTGCTGGAAAAATGAATAATTATCTGAAATATCACTATACTTTTACATCATTGTGTCTTTTCTCTATATAAGCTAATATAATGTATAAAAATCAAAAAAATATTTGTTATAAACAGTACATAAATTTTTAAGTAATCAATTAGATTGGTATATTCAAAAATTCCTTATAACAGATACTCTTGATTTTATAATATTATAAATAAAAGGTGGTTACAAATAAAGTATCCACCTTTTATATTATTTAGTTTTTAGACCATGCAATAAAATTGGGTATAATTTTGGATTAATTTGTTTATATTTAGATAAATCTTTAAATTGTTTAGGATTTAGGTTATTCTCTTTGTTTTCGATATCACTTTGATATTGTGATTCACAATCAAATGGTGTAATTACAAATGAATCAATAAATTCTAGTCCAAAGGTATTGGAATAAAATCCTAAAATATAGTTATTTTTAATATCATCTTCTGTAAAATTTGCGACAATAGAATTTGGATGATTGTGTACTATGGCATATTTATTAATACCTTTTTTTATTAAGTATTTAAATATATCTTGAATAGAAATACCAACAGAACATTCTGTTCCAACAAATTTATGAATATCTATAACTTGTTCATTGTTAAGTTCAATAATGCATAAAGATTCCCTATTTTCATTTGTAATTGCTTTGAATATAGGAAATTTTTCTAAAACAAAATCATAATTAGGTAAGACAAATTTATGCTTTTTACATTTACTGATATTGAAAGCATCTTCAACTGTTTGTAAAATTGAATTTTCTTCTTCCTCTTCATGCAGTTTTAGTTCATCTTTAGTCATAAAAAGTGAGTAATCGATATTAAATTGCTTTTTGAATTCTTCATTAGAAATTTTTAAATTATTGTATAAAACTTGTTTATGTTTATTAGAGTATAATTCTATATTTTCATTAGTTAAATCTATATACATATATATAGCTCCTTCCTATAGTCGTATAATTCATAATATAGAATATAACACGCAAAAAATAAAAAGTAAATAATTAAAAATATAATTGACAAATGTATAATATATGATATATTTCGATTGTAATTGTTAAGCGAATAATAGTTATGGGATATAACAATTACAAGGATTTTGACACGAGCCTTATACTATCGTTAATTCATTCATGGGAATGATTGATAGTGAAAGTCTTATAGAAACAGATTAGTCTTATATGCTTTCGAGTATGTTTGGAAGTCTATGTATATAAGAACCCAACGTGCTTTAGCCGTTGGAGTGTCAGTTTAAAAATATAATAATTATAATAATTGTACGAATCTTCCTCCCTCCCCTTAAAAGCGTGCCATTATAAATCCCATAACACTTTGTACTTTTTATTTATCACCCTCCCCTTTTAGTGTTTCTTCCAAAATTGGAAGAAACTTTTTTTTAATTTTTATTTAAAAATAAATTATATATGCTATAATTCGATAGCAAAATATTCGATTATAAAAGAAAGGATGATTTATTATGAAGTATGAATTCGAAAAAATGATTATGGGAAAAGGAAGAAAAAACTTACGAATTCCTGATACTGCCTTTTCAAAAGGAGAAATTTCAACTCAATTTTATAGTAGAAAAAATAATTCTACAACATTAAAAAAGAGTGTGTTGAGCGATAAAATTGTCAATGCAATTGTGTCTGCTCAAAAACTTGATTTTAATATTTTCTTTGGTCAAAAAGATGGATTGGATGTATTTATTGGTGCTTTTGATAATGCTTCTGTTCCGGGAAGTAATTATATTATTATGTTTTCAGATAGGAAAAAGATTACTAAGATAGCAGCTACAAATATTAATAGTCATTATTTATATACAATGCTACTTGCTTATAATCTATATTATAAAGATAAAGAAGCTATTAAATATTATAGTGAAATTGATACAACTACTGGAATGATTGATTCTGACCAACAAAAGCAACTGTTTATTTTAAATGACAATATTTATTGGACTGCAAAAGAGTTAGATGGAATCAATGTTTTGGATAGTAATACAGTTAAAAGTGCAACTAATGATATCATTGAAATCATTAATGAAGTTGTTCCTCACTTAACATCAAATATTACTTCATTGTTGAATGAAAATATGGTAGTGATTACATCTTCTTTAAAGGTAAATATTGATAGAGATATTCCTTTATATGAGGTTCCAGTAGTAGTTTCTAAAAGAAAAAATTCGTCTGAATATAAAAAAGAAGTATTAAATAAAAATTATTTCATCTATAAAGATGAAAAAGAACTAGCAGGTTTACCAGAAGAACTTGTTATTAGGTATAAATCTGGGCAAGAAGCATTCGAAAAATATGCTTCAACAATGGATGATGATATTTTTCCATTAGTAAAAGCACTGAAGAAAATGAATGTTATTTGTTTAACAGGTGAAGCTGGCGGTGGAAAAACTACAATTGCAAGTGCAATTGCGGGTTGTTTAGGATTACCATTAATTACGATTAACGGCAACAATGATACAGACTATGCTTCAATGATTTTAGATTATGGTGCTAAAAATGGAACTACTTTTGCAATTGAAAAGCCGGCACTACTTGCCTATATTCATGGCGGTGTTGTTGTGATTGATGAAATAACTCGTATTAAGGGAGAAATGTCTACAGCATTAAATGCAATGCTTGATACTCGGCAATATTACGATGCACCAAATGGTATTCAGTATAAGAAAAATCCTAATTTTAAAGTTATTTGTACAATGAATCAAGGCGCTGGATATTCAACAGAAGAGTTAGATACATCTCTTATTGATAGATTTAATATTGTTAAATATATTCAGGACCCTAAAAAAGAATTAGCAATTGAAATTATTTCAAATAGTACTGGGTATACAAATAAAGATATTATTAATAAAATGTGGGATGTCAAAACTTTAATTGATGAAAAAGCACGTGAGGAAGAAGCAATTTCTCGGACTTCATTGCGTGGAGTTATTGACTGGATTAATCAATCATTTATTACTGGCGAATTTGTTGAATCTGCAATAAATACAATTATTGGAAAGTTAATCTTAAAAGACTCAAGCATATATTCACAAAATATCGATTATTTAATGAATGACTGTGACAATGAACTTGTAGCTTACGCAGTTTCGGAAATTAAAGATATGTTTGAGGATGAGGACTGTTTAGATACTGATTTTGATTAAAGACAGGGTTAATTTCCCTGTTTTTATTTAAAATAAATGAAAGCTAACTATATATAAATCAAGTGTTTTTTGATAATTAGCTGAAATGTTTTTTAGTTCTTTGAAAAGTGAATTTAAGGTAGTCGAGCTACAGGATGAAAATATAAAAGTACACATTCACAATTCAATTCTAAACAAAAATTAGCGAAAGGAAAAGGTATACAAAATTGACAGTTAAATAAGTCAATTACAATATACCAGGATGTAGAAATAAATGGATATAAAAAATTTTGTGTCAAATATAAAAAATGAAAATAGAATTCCTAGAATTATTAGAAGAATTGCAGGTAAGAATATTTCTTTAAAGTATGACCCAAACACGTCATCAAATTATTGTACGGAAATTGATGGTAATTATTTTATTAATTTAGGATTACTTCTTGCTATGGATGAAGAAACAATTAAAAGTGTTATATCAAGTCAAAATTTCCCGGATATAACATATGACGATACTTTAATTAGAATTATTGGTGCAGCATCTCACGAAGCATCCCATGTAAGATTTACAGATTTTAATGTTTTAGTAAAACATAGTCAAGAAGTTATGAAAGCAAAAAATAATGTTAAAGAAATTGCAGGAGAATGGCTTAAAACTAAGGATGATTCCTTATTTGATGAAATCAAGCAAGAAACTTATAATTATTTATACGGTATGTTTTTAACTCAGATGTTTAACTCACTTGAGGATGCTTCAATTGAAGATTCATGTTTAAGAAATTATGGAAGAATTCCTTTTGTTTCTTCAGGCATTAATATGCTGAGAAATTTACTAACTGATAATGAAGATGAATATATTTTAAAGAATTTTAATGAGAAGGAAAAATATACTAAAAGTTACATTGAGACTGTAATTACAGAAATCAGACATATGGCAGTTGCGGGATATAGAAACTATCCGTGTAGGTATACCGGTTTGGCTAATTATACTGCTGATGAATTTGAAGAAATGAACTATTTAGCATTATATGCAAGATTTAATGCTAAGAATTCCTCGGAAGTTTTTAGTGCGTCTAAAGTCGCAATGAAATTTATCGAAAATGAAATTAAGAATGTAGCGAATGAATATGCTAATAAATATATTAATGAATTAAAAAATGAGACTAATGGCGATACAGCTAATGATATAACAAATGATTTTTCTAGTGAAGAAAACGATTTGGCAATTGCTAAAAAAATGGCTAATGCATCTACTGGTACTCCCCCACAAAAAAAACCAGAATTTACACTTGAAATTCCTGATAATATTCAAGAACAAATTGATAATGCCAGTAAAGAAACAAATAACAATACTTTGAATTCTGCGGGAGGCAAAAAAACGAATAATAACAAAAAACAGGAAAAAGCCTTTGATAATTCACAGGACTCGAATAGCGAAGAAGAAAATGAAGCTTCTAATGACAATAAACAGGAAAAAACATCTTTAGAAGATTACAAAAAAAACATAGCTCCAATACTAGATAAACAAGCAAAAAGTGAGTTAAGTAAATCTTATAAGGAATTAAATAAAAAAAAGCTTAGTGCACAACAAAAGAACTTAGCTTTATCGATTAATGATAAAGGACACACGCCAGACCTAAATGAAACTGATAAAAAATGTTTATCCGACATGCATAAAGGGGTTAAAATTCGTTATTTTTCACCAGATGAAATATACGCCACTATGACTAATACCGAGCATTTATATGAGGATATTACTCCATATAAAAAACTTGCTCGAAAATTTTCTAAGGATATGAAAAGATTACTTTTTAGAGACTCCAGAATAAAAAAAATTCCTAATTTAAATAGGGGTAAAATTGATAAAAGAAATTTACATCGTATCATTATAGACGATAATTGCTTTTATAATAAGATTGACGGTAAAGCACACAAAGCTCGTTTCTGTATATTGGTTGACCAATCTGGTTCAATGGGTGGTTCTAAATCAAAAAATGCGTACTATGCTTCTGTAATGCTGGCTGAAGCCTGTAAAATCACATCAATTCCACTTGCAGTATACGGACATAATAACACTTCTAATGTTCTTTTATATCATTATTTGGATTATAAGAAACATAGTAAAAAATATTATGATAATCTAGTCAATATTGTGAAAAATGGTGGAGACAATCATGACTCAATTCCAATTTTTTACTGTTTAAAAGACTTAGTAAAAAATAGAAAGCATGATGAAAAATTGATATTTATTGTTATTTCTGATGGAGCACCTGCAGGGAATAATGGCTATCAAGGACAATGTGCCTTCGATGATATAAGGAACATATATAAAACTTTTGAAAATTTTTATGGTGTTGAAACAATAGGAGTCGGAATTGGCTCTGATATTGGACATATTCCTCAAATTTATGAGAATCATTGTCTTGTTCCTAATGTAGAAGAACTACCAATAGAATTATTAAAAATATTTAAAAGAACTTTGCAAAAATAGAAGTTTTTCTTGAACCCTTAAAGTCGGACAACTTTAAGGGTTTGTTATATTTTAATTTCTATTTTATAAGTGCTGAATATTCATAAAACAAATAATATATGTTATAATTAAATAGCTCAATATACGATTAGAAAGGAGAGTTTTTTTATGAATCTAGAGGAAGTATTAAAAAAACTAAGTGCAACTCTATTGGGAGATTATTACACTCTTATATGCCCCAAATGTGGAAAAAAAGAAGCTTTTTTATATCTTGATGATTTATATAAATATAAGCAGGATTCGACTCATAAAGTTGCAATAAGATGTAACCGTCTAAATAAGTGTGGAGAAATCACTTATTTAAATGATTTGTTAGATTTCACAGAAAAAAAAGAATTAAACTTACCAACCCCAAAATCAAGTATTCAAATAAATAATCGTGGAATAGAGCTGATAGAAAGATTTATTAACTATTCATTATTTTCTATAAACTGTAATTATAAAGACTTTGATTTTGATATTCGAGGCATCTCTAATGAAACGCTCAAAAATAATGGTATCTTTTACTATTCTAAGAAATTTGAATCCATTGTTGATTCGAACTTGGGGAAAAAGTGTTTTTCTGACAAATACAGGATAAAAGAATACAAAAACAGAGATATTTTTATTCCAATATTAAATTATGAAAATAAGGTTGAAAGAATACTATTAAGAAGCAAAGAACAAGGAGAACAAAAGAAAAAAGAAATTCAGCTAAAATTAAAAGACAGAAGTATAGAAATTTGGAATATTAAAGCGCTAATCAATAAAGAAAAATATGTTTTTATCACTGAGGGAGTTTATGATGCTTTAAGTATCAAAGATGTAGACCCTAATGTGGATGCATTGTCGCTACCTGGTGTTAGAAAATATAAAAAACTAGTAAAAGAGATAGATAAAAATATTGAAAAATGTAAAAATAAAATTTTTATTATCGCAACAGATAATGATAAAGCTGGTCATGAATATGCAAAAAAACTCGAAATGGAATTAAAAAATAGAAATTTAAGAGTAAGCATCTTAGACTTACGACAATATAAAGATGTGAATGATTTTCTTCAAAAGAATAGATTATCATTGATTTTGTCAATAAAAAAAGCGAAAGGAAAATAACTATGGACTATAATTTATATTTAACCGAAAAAGCAAAAAAAACAATTAAACAATTAGATGAATGTTTATATGAAGTTTATCAAAATCCAAATAAATATATTAATTGGGTGAAGCAAGGTTTAAAATTTAAAAAGTATAGTGCAAACAACCAAAGTCTAATATATTATAGATTTCCAAATGCAAAATATGTTGCTAATTATAAAAAATGGCAAGAACTTGGATTCCAAGTCAATAAAAATGAAAAAAGCATAAGCTTATTAAGACCAAATAATATAAAAGGCTTTTACGATAAAGATGGAAAATTTATTACATTAAAAAAAGCTACACTAGAACAACAAAAAGAAATAAAAAAAGGCAACATCAAAACAACATATAAAATGTGTGGTTTTGGTGTTTTTAGCGTTTTTGACATATCTCAAACTAATGCCACTGAAAGCGACCTCTCAAAACTGATGCAGGAGCAAATAAATATAGTTGTGGATGAAACAAAATTATTGTGTAAGTTGGCAAATATTTTTGAATACGATGTCTCGGATGATTTGAACTATAATTTTATTCATTTAAAGGAAAAAACCTATGAATATATCAATCAAAATATAAACTATACTCCTTATGAGAAAGCATTAATTTGTAATGCTATGGTCTATTCACTGTTTAGTACAGTTAACAAGTATACGAAAGAAATTGAGATGCTTGTTATAAATGATATTACTACTTTAGATAGTTTAGTTAATATGTCAAATATAGAATTAGGAAAGATGATTAAAGACAGAATTAAAGTTTTTTTGGATGAAGTAATCCCCTATTTAGATTAATTATAAGGAGGCAAGAAAGGTATGTTTACACATTTAAATATAAAAACAGAATATTCAATGCTGAATAGTATTGCAAAAATTGATGGACTTATAGAAAAGGCAAAGCGTAATAATATGAAAGCATTAGCAATCACAGATATAAACAATATGCATATTGTTTATAATTTTGAAGAAAAATGCAAAAAAGCGGGGTTAAAACCAATTCTGGGTGTTACTCTAGTAGTAAAATATGATAACAACTATAAACTTCTTGGTTTATTGGCAAAAAATGAGCAAGGATATAAAAAGATAACAAAGATTGTTACAGAAACTAATGTAGGTGAAAAGTCATTTCCGTATATAGAATTTAATAATCTAAAAAAAATAAAAAGTAATGATATATACTGTATGACCGGAGGAGTAAGTGGACAATTGAATTCATTAGTATCATCTGGTTTTTTTTATGATGCTGATAAATTATTAGATGAATATACAAATATATTTGGGAAAAACAATGTCATTATTGAAATAAGCTTACATGGAATCCAGTCTGAAAAGGATTTTATTAATTCCAATTGGCTGCAATCAAAAATTTTTAATGAAGGATATATGTATGTTGCAACAAATGATATATATTATTTAAACAAAGAACATGCACTTCATCGCTCTATTGGTTTATCAATGAATCCAAATCCTGATGGTATTGATGAATATTCTAATTATGTAGATTATAATTCAGAATTTTATTTTAAAACGGAAAAAGAAATGGAAAAGGTATTTTCTGCGTATTTACATAAATATCCAGACTTATTAACAAACTCTGAAAAAATTGTGAAACAATGTAATGCACAAGTTCCGATTGAACGTGCCCTACCAGAGTTTCCGCTTCCTAATGGTTTTTCTTCTGAACAATATCTATACAAACTTGTATGGGAAGGCTTTAAAGAAAAATTTCCTAATGAATCTGCAATTGATAATAGATTCACATTAGAAGATTACAAAGAACGATTAGAACATGAGTTTGATACAATTGTAAAAATGGGATTTGTTGATTATTTTCTTATTGTACAAGATTTTATTAACTGGTCTAAGGATATAGAAGTATATAAGCATCCAGAGGTCTATTTCCCACATATAGAGCTATCCAAGGTTTCAAAAATGTGTATTGAAAAAAATTTTGAAATTAAGGTTGGTCCAGGCCGAGGAAGTGCTGCAGGGTCCTTACTAGCTTATTGTTTAAAGATAACAAATTTGGACCCAATGAAATATGATTTATTATTTGAACGTTTCTTAAATCCTGAACGAGTTAGTATGCCAGATGTGGACATAGATTTTTCAAACCGAGATAGAGAAAAAGTTGTTGAGTATGTGCAAAATAAATATGGCTATTCTCATGTTGCCCAAATTGTTACTTTTCAAAAACTTAAATTGAAATCCATTATTAAAAAGGTTGCAAAATCATATGGTATACCATATAGCAAAACTGATGAAATGACAAAAATGATTCCTGGGAAAATATGTGTTAGTACCGAAAAAGAGGATGGAACGATTGAAATAGTGGAAAAGGAACCTGAATTGTTATGTGAAATTGAAAATATTGATTATTTTTCTAATTTAATCAATAAAGATGATGATATAAAACTTGTTTTTAAGATGGGAAAAGTATTAGAAGGATTAACTTCTACAACAGGAAAACATGCTGCAGGAGTAATTATAGGGCGACAACCGTTACAGAGTTATCTTCCCCTAATGGAAGTTGACGGTGTTCTAGTAACACAGTTTGAAAAAAAAGCATCTGAATCTATAGGATTACTGAAAATGGATTTTCTTGGATTACAGACCTTAGATATTATTCAAGAGACAGAGGAACTTGTTAAAGAAAATTATAATCAAATAATTCATATTAATGATATCTCTATAGAGGATGAAAAAACGTTTGAGATTTTTCAAAAAGGAAATACTGGTAGAGTCTTTCAATTCGAAGGGGCTGGCATGAAAAACTTATTAAAACAAATGCACCCCACTTCTCTTGAACACTTAAATGCAGCTTGTGCTTTATATAGACCGGGACCAATGGATTATATCCCAAACTATATTGAAGGAAGAAAATTTCCAAATAAAATTGATTATCCTCATGAGCTTTTTAAGGAAGTTGCTGAAGAAACATTTGGTATTCTTGTCTATCAGGAACAAATTATGCAATTAGTACAAAAAATGGCCGGTTTTTCACTTGGAGAGGCAGATATTTTACGAAGAGGAATAAGTAAAAAAGAAAAAGATTATCTTGATAAAGCACGAAAACAATTTGTTGATGGATGTAAAAAAATAAATGTTGCAGAAGAAACCAGTAGTAAAATTTATGATACAATAGAATTGTTTGCAGAGTATGGTTTTAATAAGTCACATTCATGTGCCTATAGCTATGTCTCATATCAGACTGGCTGGTTGAAAGCTCATTTTCCAGAAGCTTTTATGGCCGCCAATTTAACTGTAGCAGCACAAAACAAAGATAAGGTAGCTGCAATTTTATCAGAGTGTAAAAAGATGCAAATAGAAGTATTGCCCCCAGATATTAATAAATCCGAAGATAAGTTCACACTTGAAAATAAAAATGGAAAAATGTGCATTCGTTTTGGTTTTAATGCCATTCAAGATGTTGGTGAACAATTTGCTAAGCAATGCTCGAGAAAAAACAAAAAGAGCTTAACATCATTTCAGGAATTTTTAAATGAATTAAATATTTCTCAATTAAGAAAAGATACTCTTACTTTTATGATTAATTCTGGAGCTTTTGATAATTATGGGACAAGACTGGCCTTAAATAAAGAACTTGAAAATTTATTAGAATATGAAAAAGCAAAAAAGAGAATAAATTTAGTAGGTTATAAATTTGTACTGTCATTACCTACAAATAATTATTTTGACGGATATGAATACCCTTTAGATAAATTAGTTTCAAATGAAAAAGAAGCAATACATTTTTCTCTAAGCGGACATATTTTAGATGGATATAGAAATTTATATCAAGAAAAAACGGCTATAGCCGATATAAAGATAGACCAAAGTTATTATGATAGTTATGTATCGGTTTTAGGAATTATTAAAAATATTAAACAAATAACAACAAAAAAAGGTAGCCAAATGGCATTCTTATCTCTTGAAGACGAGACAGGTGAGTTAGAGGGAGTTATTTTCCCAAAAGACTTTGAAAAAATAAAAAATAATTATTTGAAATTTGTGAATTTGCCAGTAATTTTTGATGGAAAGCTCCAATATGAAAATAAAGATGGAGAGGATAAGTTTTCATTAATAATATCAAGTATTAAAATTATAGATTCACCGACAAAAGTATATATACACAATAATTCTAATATAAATAAAGAATTTGTAGAGAAATTATCATCAAATAACGGTATAAGTGAAGTTATTGTGGTTGATACGCAAAGAACTAAAATCAGGATTTTGCCTTTCAAAATTAATCTTGAGAAATCAAAGGTTATTTTAAAAGAGTATAATATTGATTATATAATTGTTTAAAAGTGAGGCATTTTAATGCCTCTTATTTTTTTGAAAAAACGGATAAAATCATATAGACTTTGAATTAAAACTAAGCTATAATACGCGCGAATTAGTGATACCGCAATCATGAAATTCACACCGCATGACCGAAAATCTTAAAATGGAAATGCGGAACCCAAATTAAGATATTAGGTCGCAAATGCATTAAGTCTTCCCGCAAAAGACTTATATTTGGGAAGCAATTCACTCAAGGCTGGCACTGGTTAGTTATTTGTTTGGATTGCTTTCTTTTATGAGATTCTTTTTGAGGATACCATGAAGAACTTTCTAAGGCGTATCTTTCTTCGTTGTAAGTAAAAATATAACGACGATACAGCTGGTGAGTGGAAACATACTAGAAAACGTTTATAGAGAAATCTTATTTATAGTTCTGGTTATGGATATGATTACGAGTAGTCCAAAATTCCTAAGTGGAATGGAGGTTAAAACTGTTTATGTATCGGAGGTGTTCCGTGCATTATGCAAAGAAGTTGTTCTTTGTCGGTGGCTATGCCACAACCTTAAGGACGGTTGGTTCTTTTAGAAGAAGAGTAATTTTAGCTTCTTCTTCAACAGAGAGTTAAAACATAATTGTTTTTTTAATAAATATCTATGAATAATAAGTTATTTATTAGGGAGGTCAACAATTCTATTCTATATTAATATAGGGTTATTAATAAGTATTTTTCTAATTCTGTTCTGCATGAAAGATAAGCAGGAAAACTATGTAGAAACTATTAAAAAAAATATAAAATTTTTTTATATTCACATCATAGCAACAGCAATAGCATTGTGTTCTCCCAATAATGACTTATGGTTTTTAATATCAAGTGGAAGAGTAGTTCAAAAATTTGGTTTTATTAAAAAAGAGATGCTAACTTTCCATACAAATTTTGACATTATTGTACAGCAGTGGCCAGTTGCCCTGCTGTTTAGCTTTTTATATGATACATTTGGTATGTTGGGAGTCATTATAGTTGTATCTTTTGTTGCATGCATAATTGCTTTTTTGATTTTTAAAATTATTAATTTAATATGCCAAAACAAACAATTATCTATAGTGTACACAGCAATATTATTTGTATTTTTTTCTTTATTCATAACAACAAGACCTTATGTGTTTTCAACAGTTTTTTTACTGTTGTTTATATATGGTTTAGAGGCATATATTGCCACAAATAATAGAAAATATTTATATTTACTCCCTTTAGCCTCATTTGTTTTGATTAATTTTCATGCTTCGATATGGTTTATGTTATTTGTTTTGTTCTTGCCCTACTTAGTAGATATGATACAAATACCTTTTATTAAAACAAGGTATTACATACATGACAACTATAACAAGAAACCAGTTTTTATAGCAGTATTATTAATGTTTTTTATGGGGATTATAAATCCTTATGGAACAAAAGCAATGTTTTATGTTTTTAAATCATACGGAATACCTGAAATATCAAACTATGTAGGTGAAATGAAAGCATTATTTTATTCCCCATATGCTTGGAATTTTATAATAATTAGTTTTGTGTTAGTGGTTTTTGTGTTTTTTACAAGAGCTATTACTAAAACTAAAAATTTTAAATTAAGATATATTTATATGGTTTTGGGAACGTTCATTATGTTGTTGCTAAATCGTAGAAACCTAATATTCTTTATAATTGGTATAGTTTGCGAGCTAGGATATTGTTTAAAATCAATAAATTCTGTTGAAGTTTCTTCACGAAACTGTAAAAAAAATTATTTACTAAACTTTATTATTTATATTTTTATTTTTGTACATGGAGTTATGGGGGGAATATCGTATCATTCTTTATTAAATACAACTCCCGAGTATGAAAAAATATTTAATTATATAAAGCAATATCAAGAGTCCAATATCGTTTTATATACTGACTATAATACTGGTGGACATGCTGAGTTTTATGGATTCCACCCATTTATTGACCCACGTGCTGAAGTGTTTTTAAAAGCTAATAATAATTGCGAAGATGTATATATTGAATATATAAATTTGATAAGTAATAAATCAAGTTACGAAGATTTCATGAATAAATATAGATTTACACATCTAATAGTGGAAAATAACAATGATAAATATATGAAAAAACATTTAATACAAGATGAAAGATATGAGGCTGTTGTTGAAGATGATGGATATATATTATATCAAATAAAAAAATATTAAAATATCATGGAGAGAAAGGAATGATGACGAAAAAAATTGTAATTATTGGTGCTGGACCTGCGGGTTTGAGCGCTGCGTATAAGTTATTAGAAGCAAAAAAAGATTATAAAGTTGTAATTGTTGAGGAAGATAAACAAATTGGAGGAATCTCCAAAACAATAAACTATAAAGGAAATAGAATGGATTTAGGAGGACATAGATTCTTTTCAAAAAATCAGGAGGTAAATGATTTTTGGAATAAAATTCTTCCTATCCAAGGGGCTCCAGCAAGTGATGAAATTCTTATAAATAGGATTAAATATTATAAAAAAGGCCCAAATCCTGAAGATGAAGACAAGGTCTCGTTAATAAGAAGACGAGTTTCAAGAATTTACTATGATAAAAAGTTTTTCGATTATCCGATGTCCTTAAATTATAATACCATTAAAAATATGGGATTTAAGACAACCTTCAATGTCGGAATAGATTATTTAAAAACATGCGTATCAAAAAAAACAGAAAACAATCTTGAAAATTTTTATATCAATCGTTTTGGGGAAAAGCTATATTCAATGTTTTTTGAAGATTATACTGAAAAATTATGGGGACGGCATCCAACACAAATTGATGCAGAATGGGGTTCGCAACGAGTAAAAGGAATATCAGTTTTTGCCTTGTTAAAAAATATGTTAAACATAAATAAAGAAAAAGAAACATCCTTAATTGAGGAATTTATGTATCCAAAATATGGACCAGGACAAATGTGGGAGGAAGTTGCTCAAAAAATAACAGATATGGGTGGAGAAATTTATCTTAACTGCAAAGTAGAAAAAATTATAAAAGAGAATAACCGTATTTCTCGTTTAGAATGTAAATACTTGGGTCAGACAGTGGAATTAAAAGGAGATATTTTTATTAGCTCTATGCCTTTAAAAGATTTAATTGTTGATATGAGTAATATCCCTTTAGACGTTTTTCAGATAGCCGAACAACTACCCTATCGCGATTTTGTGACAATGGGAATTTTAGTAGATAAATTAAAAATTCAAAATAAAACCAAAATCAAAACAGTTAACAATATAATTCCTGATTGTTGGATATATGTCCAAGAACCTGATATCAAACTAGGAAGAATTCAAATTTTTAATAATTGGTCTCCTTATTTAGTCTCTGATAAAAATAAAATATGGATTGGATTGGAATATTTTTGTAATGAAAATGATGAATTTTGGTGTATGACCGAAAAGGAAATGCTGCAATTTGTTAGTAAGGAATTAATTAAGATGCAATTAATAGATTCAACAGATGATATTTTAGATTCCCATAGAGAAAAAGTTAAAAAGGCATATCCAGCATATTTTGATAGCTATGAACATATTGATAAAGTAATTGACTATATTAATAAAGTCGAAAACTTATATTGTATTGGTAGAAATGGACAACATCGATATAACAATATGGACCATTCTATGTTGACAGGATTCTATTGTGCTGAAGAAATCTTGAATAAAACAAATAATAAACAAAGAATTTGGGCAGTTAATACCGAAAAAGAGTATCATGAAACAAAATAATATAGAAAAATTCATTAAATATTGTTTGGTGGGCGGATGCTCAACAGTTATAGACTGGGGTACTTACGCCCTATTATACTTATGTTTAGGCATAAATTATTTACTTGCTACTACTTGTGGATTTATTATAGGGTTAATAACAAACTATGTTTTATCTAAGGAATTTGTTTTTACACAAGCATCTAAGTATAAACATGAATTTATAATTTATGGAATAATTGGATTGATTGGTTTGGTAATAACTGCTATTTTAATGATTATTTTTGTTGATTTAATTACTTTAAATGCCTTTTTGGCAAGAGCAATAACGACAATACTAGTTTTGTTTTGGAATTATTTAGCTAGAAAAATGCTATATTGAGATGCAAGGCATCTCTTTTTTTATGTTTTTTGCTTTTAAAATCAATTTATAGTATAATTTATCCTGTAAAATTGTACGAAGAAAGGAAGATGAAATATGGAAGAAAACAAGACTGTAGAGCTAGAAAAAAGACCTCGTGTTATTTCTGTCTTTTCAAGTAAAGGCGGTGTAGGTAAAACAACTACTTCTACTAATATAGCTTATAACCTATCACAATTTGGTTACAAGTGTTTAGTTATTGATTTTGACCCCCAAAACAATGCCAGTATCGCATTGAATGTAGACTACGGACAACTAGGAGAAATTGATGACCCAATTGATGGAACTCCTAATATTGGTTCTATTTTGTTCCCATATTTAGTCAAAGGGAGAACTAACACTTTCTCAGCATCTCATATTGCTAAAGTTATTCAACGTCCTACTTATGTAGTAAAAGAGATGCAAAAAGATGAAAATGGTAAAGTAATTTTTGGTAAGTGGGGAGAAGAACAAAAAGAATTTGGCTTTGATATTTTGCCCGCTATTGGTATGGATTTATCATTATGTGAGTTGTCTTTTACAATGGATACGGCTTTTATTAATCAACATTTACCCAATTCGCGTGCTTTATTAGCAAGTGTAGTAGATATAATTAAAAAAAGATTTGATTATGATTTTATTATTATTGACTGTTGTCCAAGTTTAGGAATACTTAATATGAACGCTTTAAATGCAAGTGATTATTTAATTATTCCGACTTCAATGGATTATTTTGCTATTAACGGTGTTAAACAAACCATTTCTCGACTAGAAGATATTAAAAAATTTACTCCAAATTTTAAAATTATTGGTGTTTTAAAACAAATGTTCCAATCAAAACGTATGGTTGATACTGCTATCTCTGGCATATTAGAAAATGATTTTGACATTGATGACATTGGATATATTTTTGAAACCCCTATTCCTGATTCAATTGAAGCAAGAAAATCTTCTATCGAAGGAAGATTATTATCACAAAAACCAAAAGATAAAGCTGCAATAGCATATCGAAAAGTTACACAAGAACTACTAAAACGTATAGCTTGTTTAGAAAGTGAGGAAGAATAATTATGGCTCTTAAAACTAAATCAATTGGTGCCGTCCAAAAGAAAACTTCTGTCACTGATAATTTGTTCAATGGTACTAGTGGTGGTTTAATTAATAATGACGATAAAACTGCAAGCGAACTTGATGTTTTGGAACAAGAATTAATTGATTTATCAGATATCAGGGAAATGAAAAATAATAAGTTTCCACTTGTTTCTATAGAAAGTTTAGCAGAAAGTATAGATAGAGTCAGACTAGGTCAACCAATAATATTAAGACCACTAAAAAAGAGTTTTAATCTTCATGATGGAGATGATGTGACAGAAATATCTAATGTATCCTACGAAATCGTTGCTGGACATAGACGTTTTGCTGCATACAAATATTTATTATCAAAGTACAAATTATTAAATAATGAAGAAAAGATAAGAAGATATAGTAGTATTCCATCCCAATTATTACCCGAAGGAGCTACTGAAGATGAGATAGATTCTTTATATAAAGCAACCAACTTTGAAACGCGAAATATTTCCGTAACAGATGTTTTGTTACATATTGACTACTATTTAGACCAGATTCAAGCAAATGATATACAAGAAAAGCTTATTAATCCATCTTTTCGAGGTACTAATAAAGGAGAGTTTATATCAAAAAAATTTAAGGAAATTAATATAAATCTATCTCCTGCTCAAGTTAAAAGATACGTCATGGTGTATGAAAAAAGCACAGAAAAGCTGTTAACCCTTTTCCAAAATGGAGAAATAAGCATGACTAGTATTAGTAAAATTATAAAAAAATACAATATAAAGTCTGATGTTTTAAGTGGAAAACAAGATGAAATTGCTGATGAAATTAATAATGTTCTTAATGATTCTTCTTTAATTCCAACAGAGAGAGAGAAGAAAAAATTAAATATTATTGATAAATATTTAGCAGTAAATTCTGATGATAAAGAAGTTTTAAATGCAATTAAAGAAGACAAAAAGCTGCATAATGAAGAAACTGAACAAGAAAAAACTAAGATTGATTACACTAGTTTAATTAAAAAACTGCAATCTACAGCAAAAAATATTAAACGTATTTCTGAAGTAGAATCATTCTATGATACCATAACTGAAATTACTTCTGATGGCTTAGAAATGACAAAGATAAACGAGAATATCAAACTGAATACCGCCCAAAAAGAAAATATCAAAATTGTTTTTGAATATCTTAAAAGTGAATATGAAAAACTTGAAAAATGGGTTTCAATGATTCAAAATGAGGATTAAATATCCTCTTTTTTTTCTGAGACATACGACCCTGTTCCTCTTAGAGATAAGGTTATAAGAATATTTAAAAAAACGAATATTTTTAAATTTTTTTTGGTCTTTTTTGAGGATTTTTCAATACTATGGTTAAAATTGATTTTTTCTTGTTTTTATATTGTTTTTTCTTAGTTTTTCTTACTTTCTTTAAAATGGCATTTTATAACAAGAAAGTTTTAGTTTTTATTTCTTTAATAAATATATGACAATTTGCAATTTCTCTATTATATGTTATAATTGGTATAGTGAGGATTGGAGAAGTACAATTTATAAGGAGAAATAGAATGTTTTATTCAGAAAAAAAATTAAAAGATAGAATCGTATCAGATTGTGATAAAATTGATGGATATCAGACTAGACTTGTAAAGTATATTTATGATAATCCCGATGATGAAATTGATTTTTATTTAAATAATAAACAAAACAAAATAAATACATTTTTATTTGCTTTGATTATTTTTACTTCTGTAGCTTTTGGAACATATGGATATTTTTCAGCGGAAACTCGCTATGGAGTTTATGCTTTACCCTCTCAGTTCTTATTTTTATTATCTTTCTTCATTTTAGTGCGGTTTTCTATAAAGTATATTAAATATGAAAAAGAAAAGGAGTTTTGGACTAAAGCTGTAAAATTAATTAAAAAGGTACAGTATAATAACCCCAAAGAAGTAAATCATTATTATAGAAATATTGACAACATTTTTAAAACTAAAAAATCAAATTCCGACAATATAAAAAATTAAAGTATTTTTGAAATTTACTTAATGGCTCAAACTTTATGTTTTGAGCTTTTTTCTTTTCCAGGTATTTTATTTGTATATTTTGTTTTATTTCCACAAATCAGGATTTAAAAATCTTTCCTCATTAACACCTATAAAGAACCCTGGCAACCCCTTATAATATACAAACTTAAAATTTAGTTTATAAAGTTTGGAATTTCTTAGACGAGATTTTATAATTATACTACGGAGAGAAATCTCTATCACCACCCATCTTCCATGACCTTTTTTGTTTTTTCCAAGTCTCTTATTGTAAAAACTCAAAATACACTTTTAAGAGTATATTAAAAAATTTTAATAATTTAAAATTTTGAGTTTTGTTTATGGATTTTATTTTTCGTTAAAGTATTTATTTAGTTACGTTGACAATGCCAAAAATCAGATACCTATAACCATAACAAACTTGGATTCACCTTTTAAATTTCTAAGAGATTACTAACCTGTAAAGATACAAATATAAGACCTAGAAAATTTTAAAGTTATCGACGAATATTCTTTAAAGAATCTTTTAGAAAATGTTTAAAAGGTGTTTTAAAGTTTTTTCGTTACAAGGATTGATAATCAATCTGCAGTAAACAAAGAAAAAACAAATTCCCCCTCCTCCACATATTTGTTATGAATTATTCTATTTATAAATTTGAAATATTCTTTTTTAATTTTTAGCATGTGGTCTATATTTGTATTTTTTAAAGATACTTTTTATTTCCTTTTAATTTCGCTCGTAGTATTTCCGTTAAAGTATATATTTAATCTCAATTTATAGTAATTTGAAAATAATAAAAAATAAACTTGAAGCTATGATTCTCTATGTTATAATACGCGCACATATTATTCGATTATAAAGAAAGGAGAATTAAAGCAAACATGACAATCCCAGAAATGTATCAAAATACTCCACACGCAGTAAAAGAATTATGCAGTAAGTTACATCAAGCCCAAATTACAGTCTTAAAAATTGAGGATGTAACAGCTTTAAGTTTAGATGCATCATTTAATGATGTGGAATTTAAATGGAATACTAAAAAAGGTGTTTTTATTTGGAATATTAAAACAAAAAAATTAATTACTCCACAATGTAATAGATATATAAAAGATATAATTTATAATATCTTTTATAGATGGACAAATAAATATTTTCATGCTTAGAAGACGAGTAATCGTCTTTTTTTGTTTATTTATAATGCTGGAAAATCAACTTTGAAAATTGATAATGATATGCTATAATACGCGCACATAAAATACGGAGGTAATATATGATAAAAGATTATTTATATAATAAAAGTATATATAAAAGATGTTTTCCAGTATTTTAATAGATGTTGGCTAGTCCGATATTTTATCTTACATCTTTTATCGTATTATCATTTATATCAATTTATATGATGCGCCAAGATGCTGTCTCAGAAACAGTTAATTCACTATTTATTTTAGTAACAGTTGTTGGCTGTATCTTATCGGTGGTTTATATACTTACTAATTAGGAGGATTTTATGAAAAAACTAATAGCAGTGATTTTGCCATTATTATTTTTAACAGGTTGTTCAAAAACAGTGGAAACTGTATGTACTATTCCTGAAGAAAATTCATCAGGATTAACCTCATCATTGAAAATGACTTTTGTATCCAAAGATGGATATGTTAAAGAAGTTGAACAAAAGGAAACAACCAAACTTGAGGGAATGGATATTTCAAATGAGGAATTTAAAAATGCATCGAAGGAACTTAAAAAAAGCTATGAAAAATACAAAGGTTTGAAATACAATTACTCATACAATAAAAAAAATAGCGAAGTTGTTGAAACTTTAGAAATTGATTGCTCTAAAGCGGATTCAGACACATTGACCCTAATAGGACTCTCTATAAACGAACAAGATTTAAAGGATAACGAAATTATAAAGATAAGTTTAAAAGATTCTATTAAAAATATGAAATCATATGGATTGGAATGTAAAGAAAAGTAATTAATAGTCTCTGTGATACCAAAAAAAGCTCTAAGGAGCTTTTTTAGTTTGTAAAACATATTAAAATATACACTATATTTGTAAAATATATAATATATGTTATAATCAGATAGCTAAAATATACGATTAGAAAGGAGATAAAAATGGAATATGTTGAAAATCCTATGACTATAGGAGACTATCCTTATTATCAATCGCAAGAGGATTACGAAAAGGAAATGAGAAAGCAGAATCTTGAGGAAAAGATTGAATATTTAAAGAACGAAATTGAAATTGAATATGATGAAAACCTTAGAGATGAATATGCAGGATTTCTGTGTTTTTTACAGGAAGAATTAAACTACTTGGATTCTTTGTAAAAGGTTATGTATGAATATTGAAAATGAAAGGAAAATACGAAAATGAATAAAATTCAAGAACAATACAAAATTAATGAGAAACTAACAAAATTAAGCGCTAAAGAAATTGAAGAACAAGTATTTAAAAAGGTAGGCGGTTGTATTATTGAAAAAGAGTTGTTAGAAGCAATCAATCAACAAATGAGGGAGTTAGGATGGCTATGAATGGAAAGAGTGATGTAAGGAAAATGTTTAGTAAAGAAGAATGTGAAATAGCATTAGAAAATGCAGTAGATACAGGAATTATTAAAAAGGATTGGAACGTCTTAAACCAATTAATCGAAGAACATTTTAAACTAAAAGAAAAGTATTCTAAGATTTTAGACGATGTCCACGACTATCGTTTTGAAACACATTGTATGAAAATGACAATAAGAAATTTGTGTAAACATTTTGGAGTTAAAAATGAAAAGGAATTGCAAAATATTTATTTAAACAAACCATACAAGCCATACAAGTTCGAAGATTTAAAGCCTAATATGTGGGTTTGGGATAATGTAGCAAAAGAATGTTTATACGTTGTTAGACCTTTCATAACCACAGGCGTTAGGGTTAAATACTTTACTTGTTTAGGAATTTGGAATTTGGAAAAAATAAAAAAATTAAATATGGAATTTGAAGAAAACCGTTTCTTTCCAGTGCAATATGCGCATCAATTTTTGTAAAAAACTTTAAAAAAAACTAGGAGGAATACAATGACAAATCTGGAATTTTATAAAGATGAGATTAATAACCTCATAAAAGACAATGAATCCCCTTATTCTGTGGACCGGATTTCGGATGCTTTTAGAGTATTTTCCAATTCACATTTACAGGAGTTTAAAGGTAAATCTGAGCACTTTATTAAATGGTTATTAAGAGACCACAAAGAAACTAACAAATTAACTCAAGTAGAAATCGACTGTCTAAAATCTTGGCCATTTTCACAACATGACTCTTTTCAAAGCTCTAATTTTTATACCTCGATGAAAGCTCTTGGGTATTTTAGGGGAATATTAGACGTATCTTTAACGATAAATGAAATTAAAAACAATTATGAAGTAGTATCTGAAGATTACTTTACAAAACTAGAAAACATCAAAAAAGGAGCAGATGCCTATGACAAGAAAATTTGATTTTATTCCATTTATACCAAATTATGAATGGATAAGAGAGCAGATGAAAGCAGATTTGGAATACCGGTTAAAAAACCGACTATATAAAACATCATTAGGGCGTCCACTATATGAACGTATTAACATTCAGCTTATCACAACACAAGAGTGTCCCTATAACTGCCCGTTTTGTCTGGAACGTCAAAATCCTATGGAAGGAAATCAAGATTTTAAAAAACAAATTGAATCCCTTAAAGGAGTCCTAAGCGAACATCCAAATGCTCGCCTAACGATTACAGGCGGAGAACCAGGGCTTTATACAGACCATGTTGTGGCACTTGTAGATACATTTAAACAACATAGCAAAAATATATTTATTAGTGTTAATACATCCGGCTATGACCCTGCAATCGCATATATACCCGGAGTAAATATCAATCTGTCAATAAATGATTATGTCAAACCGGAGATATTATTATTTCCCCACAGTACATATCAGACCGTTCTTCCGGATTCAAAAATAAATCTTGTATATATCAAAAATATGATGGATACTGAAGAATGTGACAAATTTTCGTTCAGATTCATAAGCAGCCTGAAAAAGCATAATTATGATACTACCGTTTGGAATGAATTACAAAAAGACCAAGAAATTCAAATAAAAACTTTCCGCATTGGAGACTTTTTTGTTTATGCTACATTTGATTATCATGGAAAACACGCACGAGTTACATTAGGAGATATGTATCAGCAAATTAATAATAATTATCAAGATGGTTATTCTAATATTATCATTCACCCGGATGGTAAAGTTAAAACAAATTGGAAATAGCTAAAAGTTATAGAGGATATTATATGGAAAAAATAGTAACACTAAATCTAAGTGAATTAAACGAAATTATCAAAGCGTTAGATTTATACAGTCGTATAGATATTGGACAATATGATGAAATTGTCAGAGTGAATTGTTGGTTTTTTAGTTTCATACATAATAATAGAGAACTTGAAAATTTGTTTGCAAAAATCCGTAGTTGTTGTATACCAAAACTTTCAGGTCAAAGTTTTAATACGTCACTTGGAATTTGGGGTCCTGATACTCCGTTACGGGCAAAACGAGCTTATGATATTCAACAAATATTAAGATATCAATTGGCATATCATGATAACCCCAATGGTGGTAATACAGTAAATTTTAATTCACCTTATATACATGGAAAATGGATATGCTCTAAAGAATCAATTAAAATCATCCAAAAAACAATTCAGAAGTTTGGCTATCCGGATTACACTAGATTTCACAATACAAAATATTGGGAGTGTCCAATTGTAATTACAGAGTTTTTGGATAAAAAACATCAAATAAAACTCCAAAGAGACCCATCACAAATAGATTCAATTATCGAAGCTGCCTTGAAGATATATCATTTGGCTAAAGACAATAAAATTACTGAGTTATTCAATATTATGTATCCAAATTTCAAGAAATCGATAATACCTAGTGCTAAGGAAATTGAAGTTTTATTACTCAAAAGACAAGATTATAAACTATTTAAAAAATAATTAGAGGAGACATATAAGATGCTAGAAAAAAACGAAGTTTTAAACTTATTAGATGGAATGAGAGGAGTCCATTCTCCTGATGAATACACTAGAGGTTGGGATGATGCAGTTAAAGAATGTATGTTAAAGATTATAAATATGGAAGAGAAAACAGCTACACCACAAAAGAAACTAACAACGCCCCCTACTGCACAATTTAAAGACAGTAACGAATTTGTGAAGATTAGAAACAAAAAAACTAATAATCTGCAAATAAAAAATCAGTATACTGATATGGATATTGTTAGAATGTTTTGTGATTTTGAAAAATCAAAGTCTTGTAATAGTTTTGTCAAAGTGGTGCCAATTCCAAGTAATTTAGAAATGGAATTTTTAGGACAGATAATAGATTCTTTTGAAGATTTTCTGGAAGAAAAAAAAGTATCAATAAAAAATCATGAAAAAACAGAGGATAACCATTCGGATAACCCAGCTATTATTTTTGGGTCAGATTATGATAATATAGAAGATAGTATTAGAAGATTATTACAGAATTGGAATATTTTACTTAGATAAAAAACAAGAGCGTAAGCTCTTGTTTTTTTGTAAGAAGCTAACTTAATTAGACGACATAAAGTCGTCGATGCTGTTGGTGTAAAAAAGTTAGAAAAACATAACAAATATATATAAAATGCATGTAATAAATATTTGTAAAAATAAATGCATATGCTATAATTCGATAGCTAAATATTCGATTATAAAAGAAAGGATGATTTTGGATGAAGTACTTTAATTATCAATTTGAAGCTGTTTTAAATAACGGAACAGATGTTGATATGTCTAAAATTTGTGGATGCACTAACAATACAATGAGTTGGTGTGAAGCAAACTGTAAAAAATATTATGATTGCCATAATATTGCCTTAGCAAATGATATATTAAAAAAATATGAGGAAACTGAAGATTTAAAAAGAAATGAAGATAAGCATACATTTTTCTTAAAGATTATTTCAGAAATTGATACTGCAGTGAAACAAGGATTATTAGTTAGAGATATAAATAATTACAATAATATCTTGATTTATAGAATGGCTGGCGATAATGAACCTGAAGGATGGTATTCTGAAAATATCTTAAGAGTAGCATCAGAATTAGTTCGTGATAAAGACAATTATGAATCGTTTAAAAAGGCGGTATTGAGAATAAATAAAGATGAGAAGGAGACTGATTAGTATGAAATGTGATTATAAGATTATTGATTTTTTATCAACCAAAAATGTTGTAGAAGTAAAAAATGAAGCAGAATATGAAAAGTTAAAAAGTAAATTACTTGATTTGGGGTTTGATATATTTGAAGAAAAAAACTATCGTGAGTGGCAAAATTTAGCACTTATTAATGGTCGAAATCCAAATGTATTTTATTTTGAATATGATAACGCAAAAGGCTTAACATGGTATGACAATGCTGATGAACCTGCTCTTTGGTATGGGGTTGAACCACTAACTGTAGATGAATTATGTATAAACGAAAAAGAATGTCGTGAATATATGGTTACTGTAACCGCTACAGGTTTTGTATATGTAAATGCTGAAAGTGAAAGAGAAGCTTTTGATAAGGTTTTAATGATGAGTTCTCAACAAATTATAGAATCTGGGGATATTTCTGGATGGAAACCTGGTGATGTTGAAGAAATACAAGATTAAAAAATGATTTACAGGGGAAAAGAAATATGAAGAAATTAGTATTATGTGGAATTACTTTGGTGACATTATTTGGTTTAACAGGTTGTGCCACGTCCTTCAATACCTCTTATGATAAAGCAATAGTGAGAATGCCAAATGATGAGGTTGTAGAGTTGAAGATTGATTCAGTACGATATGATGACGACCAACTTCAAATCAAGACAAAAGATGGGAAGATTTATCTTATTCCAAGTCGTAACTGCGTTTTAGTTAAAAATAAAGAAAGATAGAGGAAAAGAAAGATGGAAAAGAATATTATAATTATATCTGAAGGACATGAAGGCGATTTTCATTTAATGTCGCTGGATGAAATGGTTGAAGAAGTTAAAAATATTGCTATGAATGAGGATGATGATTATTTAGATTGGCTTGAGTGGGAAGTCTTAGAAGACAATGATATAAATTTAGAAAAGTATGGAAAACAAAAGTCTGATTGGGCAAAACAAATGATACTTAATGGATACTGTTATGAATATAATGGTGCAACATTTTGTGAATTAAACGATAGCTACCTTGAGGAAAAATGGAAAGAACTTGAAGATGTTTTATTCACTGAAGATAAATATCACAATCTAGTTCTTAGTGATGATTGGTTTATATTTGATAAAGGAGAATATAAGGAAAATATATGGCACTGGTTTGATAAACATTATTCAAAAGGCATTGAATGTTTATTGATGAAAACGAAAGAATAAGAGAAGCGCGAATCCCCGTTCAAGTAAACACTAAAAATACGCAAATCCCCTATCACATAAAATACTTACGGGAATATTCAAAGATAGTTAAACAATATTTAAAATAATACATGGAGGTCAGCATAGTGAGATATTATTGCAATATTTCGGATATTATAAAAAATAATAAAAATTTAACAAAAGAGGAGATAGATTCATTAGAAGAAATTGAAAATGAATATTTGAAATTAAAAGATAAGTGTTTTGAACTTGAGTCAACTGATGCTGATGAGAAATATCATTTTTGGAAAGACGAGTATAAACATTTAGAAAAAGAAAATTATTTATTACAAACTCTAATAAAAGAAAACTATACTTCAGCATTATTAGTATGTAGAAAGACATATATATTTGGTATTCTTATGTATAGTGAAGCAGAAACCACCTCAAAGGAATTAACAAAAGAGTTAGCAAATATCTTAGAAAATAATCCTAATAATAAAGAAATAGAAAAACTCGTACAAAAAAATCTGCATCTAAAATATATTCCATTTGGTGTGGAGTTATCAAAATAAAATACTAATAGTTAAATGGAAATCCTTTACAAAATATAAAAAGAAATGAGGAATGAATTATGGATTATAAACATTTAAAAGTAACTAAAATAGGTGTTTTGACACTTGTGTTTAGTGGGGTAATTTTTCTTTATGGGGCATTAAATTTAGTTGAATATTTACAAATGATTCGTGAGGAAAATAAGTTGTATAGATTTTGTAAGAAGTATTCGGAGGAATTAGATAGTTAAATCCAAAAAGAAAATATCCTCTATTACATAAAACATCTAAAAGGATATTCAAAATAAAAATTGTAAATTAGACATTACAATAAAAGAGGTAATTAAGATGGAATCCTTAAATAAAAAAAAGAAATATGGAAGTAATCCTGAATTAGATAAACTAGTTGACTCAAAAGTGTTTGCAGATAGAGTACGTGCTGCTAGACAGGGATATGGACTAGATATACTTCAATAGAAACGGATTTATCATAATATAAAATGCTAACAAGAAACTGTAATAACTAACTAAAAAATATCATAAAAAAAGAAGAGCTTACTCTTCTTTTTTGTTTTCTTGAATATTCGTATATACTCCAATAGTACACAATGCTAATACTGCAATTAAACCTCCAAATGTTACGAATGATTTTGAAAAATTATACCCGGTTTTTTTTATAGGTCCATCAGTAGTAAAAAGCACCTCACCGTTTTTTAAAAATGTAATTATTTTAGAATTACCAATTTTTAAAGTAATTCCTAATGCTTCTGCAGCTTTAGATACATAGTCTAATAATTCTTTACTGTTCACAGAATTTAGTTCCGTAATTTTGTTATTGACCATGTATTCTTTAGCGCTAACAATTTGGCTTAAAACAGTAGTTACCTGGTTATCAGATAAATCATTATTTAGCAAATATGTTTTAGCTGCATTAAGAGACGAATCATCTAGTCCGAGAGTAATATTTTCAACGACCACCCCACCTTCTAGTTCGTTTAATATTTTTTGTTCATTTTGCGTAATTGCTCCAATTGCAGCAGTGGGTGTTACCACTGAAAAAACACAAATAATACCAAGAAGTAAAACTATAATTTTTTTCATTAATACTCCTCCTGTTTATAGTATATAAGTATTATATATGATATAATTGATTAGTCAAATATTCGATTATATAGAAAGGAATAAATAAAAATGGGTAAACATAACTTTTTTAGAGCAAAAATTAATGGAAAAGAAGTATGGGTTAGTAGAGAAAGAATCTCAAGAAAAGACCTACCGTGTGGATGGGTAAGACAAGAATTACGACATGATGGATATGATTTAAAAAAACCAGTAAAAATAGATTCATCAGTAATACTTAACTTTTATGGAACAATGACCTATCAAGTAGACTGGACGCGGGGGGCGTTTGTTGATGGAACTTCTATAAATGAGTTTGAAGTTATTGAAGAAGAAAAATGCTTGGATATTACAAAAGAATTTCTTGTTTTTTAAAGGTATAAATTTAATGAAAAGTGTAGAAATAGTATTAAAAAAGAAGCAAATAATAAAATATGTATTAGATAAATATAAATTTCAAAATTATGATACCTCAAATATTGGATATGATGAGTTATCCGATAACTGGGACGATTTTGGTAAAAAATATATTCTGGGAAAGAATATTTGCAAGAATAAATAAACAACTAACAAAAAAGGAGAATGATTATGGACGCACTAACTCTATATAAACATTTAAAGCAACAATATCTGTATCATGATGTTGCCTACAAATTAATATGTTACGGAGCATTGGATAGTTTTATTAAGGAGCCAACATTAACAGAATATGAGACTATTGCAACGGTTTGTATATACGCAGACGCAAAAGCCGAGAAACCTAATATTGAACAACTGGCAAATAGCGTATGTAAAAAATACGCTAATAAAGAATATACGTTAGATGAACTAACGGAAATGAGTTCATGGGATGTATTAGAGCTATTAGACTAACAAAGAGGAGAATAGATATGCAAAAAAAATTAATAGTGGTGATGGGAATTAACAATGCTGGTAAAACATTTTATCGACAAAAGTTTTTAAATAATTACCCCTATGTAGATATTTTAGAAATGCAAAATAAGTATCCATTTATTACATGTGATTTAGTTTTAAAATCTTATTATGAAACATCTAATAGAGTATTAGAATTATTTGAAAATAATTCTACTGTTATTTTGGAACATACACTTTTGAGAGCTGTAAGACGTGAAGAATTTTATTTTAGCGTACTAAGAAATAAATATCCGGATATAGAAATTGAGGTAGTTTGTATTACACCTACGTTATCTCAATATTTATGTAATTTACGTAACCGATTTACTGATTATCCTCTATCTTATAGGGATATTGTCAATTATGTAGAAATGTTAAAACTCTTAGAAAAACCAACAAAAGAAGAAAAAGTAGAAATAAAGTTGCTTACTGCTAATAATTGCAACTTTTTTTAAAGGAGAAAAATATGTCAGATAGAATTTATTTAACAAGAACAGATGGTGAAAGTATGCAACTTTTTGGAAATTACGAGTTTCCTGAAAAACTATATAAATACTTAAAAAAGAATGGATGCCAAATTGATGATGAGTTTTGTTTCAGTGCATTTAAAATTGATAATTTCCATGATTTTTTTAAGGCATTAGAAGGTTCATGTAATGAACGTCTGAATCAATGTAACAGATTTAAAAAAGATTTTTTTAGCGGAAGTGAGACGTTTAAAAGAATTGTAAATAACAATCGTGCTTTTCGAAAACGTAATTATACAGAAGATATTCAAATGTATCCAATTTTACAGACATCTATTGAGATGCTAGACTTTTATGCATTTTTGGAATTAACAGTTTTAGAATTTTTAGCTCCAGAATTAAATATGCCATTAAACAAGGCTAAATTGTGCATAAGTTGCTGTTTCTATGAAAAACTTCAATTCAAACCGACAACAAATATTACACTTGAAAGATATTAAGGAGATTCTATATGTGTCGAAAAAATATTAAGTCATTTAATGATAAAAAATACGATTACAAAACACATGTTTCCTACAAAAATACAGATATACAAAATTTTGTAATTAAAGCTATTCAAAATATTACAAAGAAGAAAACTTATTAGAAAGGTAAAATTATTATGATGCAATATAAAATCTATCCACCATCAATATCAAATCAAATAACCGCGGAATATTATTTTCACCTTATTGGACAAATTAATAGAGGTACATGTTCAAGAAAAGTAATAAAAATAATGCATCGAAATGGTTCTTACATATATGAAACATATCATCTTGTGGATTGTATGTGAGACTACACTACTAAATAATACAAACTAAGGAGAAAAATAAAATGGATTTACATATACTATATGATTCAGAACAAAAAATTTGTTTGAGTTATGGCGATAAAAATAGCATTGATATCAAGTACAGCTCTCTATGTAACGAATTTTCTAAAAATGGGCTGAAAACTATAAATTTAAAAAAAATTAATTTGAAAGAGTTCTTAAAAAAATACGGATGTAATGACATTATCTTTAATCAAATCATTTTAGCCATAATGTCTTATAATAATTTCTTTTCTGAATTATACGAATTGGTTGATTCAAATGGGGATTTGGAGGTGTTTTTAGGACTTTTAAATAGATTTGAAATTAATGAACCTGAAACATTTATATGTCCTCAATGTGGATGCATAGAAACACAGCACACTAATTCATATTATGAAGTTCCTTATGGAGAAATTGAATATACATTGGTATGTCAAAAATGTGGTTTCAAAATAAATAACTATGCATACGGTAAGTGGGAATTAGAGAATGCATTTAAAGATTAACTAAGGAGAAAAATATGGATAATACAAAAGACTTACAAAAAAATATAAAGAATTCTCTAATCACCGTTAGTTGTGGAACTTTTATGATTCTTTTCGGATTTTTAATACTAATTACTATATTGTTTGGTATATCCTGGAACCTTCGTATGTTAATCCACTCGATTATAGGATGTTCATCAATTACTATAGGATGCTTAACAATTGTTTCTGGGATTATGATAATGATTTACGCTGAAAAATAAGGGAGTAATAGACTATGAAAAGACAAAAAATAACCATTAAACCTAACCTAAGAAAAACCACAAAATACACCGAAGAAGAAAAAATGAAGTTATTTAAAGAAGGTGCTATTCGGTCTATGAGTCATGTAAAAGTATCAAAAAAAATATATACAAGAAAGAAGAAGTATAAAGAAGATTACTAATATGTATAGAGAAGAAAATAATAAAATACCAAAAAAATTTCAATATATAGTTGCTAAAATGCTTGTGTGTACTGATGTTTCTAATATTGGAGATATTATAAGAGTAAAGAGTAGCAATGATAAATATTTTGCCTATAATAAGCGAACTATGAAAACTATGCTTATACCCATGTCAATATTAGCAAATTCACACTTAGTAGAGATAATAGATATCATCGAGTAAAAAAAGGAGAATAAGATATGAAATACAAATTAACTAATAAAAAAATAGACTATCTAAATGCCAAAGTGTACGGTAATGCCGAGGTGTGCGGTAATGCCAAGGTGTACGGCAATGCCTGGGTGCACGGTGATGCCGAGGTGTGCGGTGATGCTGATTATTTAGTTATTGGACCAATTGGTTCTCGAAATGATATAACAACCTTTTTTAAAACGGCTAATAACGATATTAAAGTTTCTTGTGGTTGCTTTACTGGCACTATTGAGGAATTTCTAGAAAAAGTTAACGAAACACATGGAAATAATAATTATGCAAAAGAATATAAAACAGCTGTAGAAATAGCAAAAATACATATTTTTGGTGGTGAGTAAAAATAAAAAAAGATAATAATCAGACACATCCTATTATCAAGGTATGTGTTTTTAATTAAGAAAGCGAGGATAAAAATATGGGTTGGACAGGTATTGTAGCAAACCACTATAAAAATAATAAAATTGATAGAATGAAAGAATTTTTAGACATATTTCATAATTCTAAGAATTTTTACAATGACAATGTTTATGTTGTAAAAAAAGCCAGACAAGTTGGCAGCACAATTTATGCTGCATGTTGCTGGCAAAATAGTAAAAATGAAGATGTTAGTGATACACATGGCCTTATTTGCCTTACTAGTGTAAAAGATGGACAATTTTATTACAAAGATATGACAGAATCTATGGGTCCGTATCAAAGCAATTGTCCAGAAAGCATTTTATCGTTATTGTCACCTACTGTTAATGAATATGCTTTAGACTGGAGGACGCGTTGTCATAATTACAATAAACACAACAAAATACTAGACAAGCTCCCAGTTGGCTCAGTTATCGAAACAGAGTTAAACGGATACAAAGTAACTTTGTATAAAAGAAAATATAAAAAAATAACAATCTGGTGGGATGGACAATATAAATATAGTAAAAATCATTTTATATCAGGTGGTTATAGAATAATCGAAAATAAAGCTGTTCACTAGAACAGCTTTTAATTATGCAAAAAACAAATATCAAAAAAGTATAGTATATGATATAATCAAACGGAAAAATATACGATTAGAAAGAAGGAATAAAATGAATTATTTATATGACGTAGAAATACACATTTTGGTAACTATAGACATGAGAGGATGATAAGCATGAATAAACTCAATATTTTAGCAAGAGGAAAAGATAAGACTGGACATTGGATTATTGGTAGTTATTTTCCATCTATTATTAGTTTAGCTTCGCCATTTGACGGAACTGAAAATAGCTATAAGCACTACATAATTTGTAACGGCTGCGGTGATTGGGGGCTTCCCTGCTCTATGGATATACATGAAGTTTGTGAAGAATCAATAGGATACTATATCAATGATGTTGATATGAATAATCAACGTATTTTTAGTGGAGATATCATTGATATTCATCAAACTGTAAACGGATATAGTAAATTTGTCGTTACATGGGATGGTTTTTCTTTTGGTGCCAAATATTATGATGAATCTAAGGATACTATAGGTCGTAATTATGAATATGACGTAAAGGAGTTATTTGATTATGGTATTTATTTTGCAGATAAAAAAGTAGAAGTAGTCGGAAATATAATTGATGGAGTAATAAATAAGAATTAGTAGAGGATGAAGCAGAATGGAAGATAAAACAATTGTAAAAAAAGTAAAAGAAAACTTAAAAAAGAAAAAAGTGGTATATCAAATGTGATGAAGTAAGTAACATGAATGAAGCATTTGTAAGTGCAGAATCTCTGATGAACGAACTTACAAAGACATTCAGCGACGATGAAAAAGAGAAATACGTATTTTCTAAAATCAAAATTGGAGTTACTCCAAAAGAAGATACCTACAGTATTGATATCACATTTAATTAAAGGACTATATTTAATTCTATAAGGAGGACAAATTATTATATGAAATTTAAGGTGAAAATTATAGAGGAACTAGCAAGAACTGTTATTGTAGAAGCTGACGATAAAGAGAGTGCATATGAAAAAGCTAGTATTTTAGCTAACGAAGAGATTAATTTGGACTATGAAGATTTCTCAACAAGAGATATTGATGTGCAAGGTGAAGCCACCCCACTCGAATTAGAAATTTTTGACCAATATTAAATAATTATTAAAAATCAAAGGAGGAATAACAATGTTAACAAAATTTGATGAACAAGCCCAAGAAGCAATTGTTGTAGGCGAAAGTATTGCTTTTGATTTAGGTCGTAATAATGTCGGTAGTGAACATTTACTGCTATCGCTGTTAAAGATAAGTGATTCCAAATTACGGGAATTAGTTAAGAAATATGATGTTGATGATAAAAATATATATGAGGATATAAAAAGGTTGTTTGGAACAAATGATAGTGATAATCAACCTTTTTATATGGAGTATAGTGAGGCTTTAAAAAGTATCTTAGAAGCAGCAATAGAAATCACTCATCAACAAAATAAAAGTAAAGTAACACTTAATATCCTAACAATTGCTTTATTGCAGAGTGAAGAAAGTGTAGCTCACGAATTATTAAAGAAATATGGAGTAAATTTTAAAGATGTTATTTCTAAGCTTGGCACTAAAAATAATGATAAACCACAAAACTTATCAGGGGTAAAAAAATTAACTTTTGCAGAAATAATTAATCCAAAGAAGAAACAAGTAATAATGGAAAGAGACGAAGAAGTGTTACAAATACTTGTTGGGCTTTGCTGTCTAGAAAAGGCAAATATAGCCATTACTGGTCCTGCTGGTGTTGGAAAAAGTGCAATTATAGATGAGTTGTCTAGAGTTTTGAAATATGAAAGTGTTCCAAAATCATTAAAAGGATATACCATTGTAAAATTGAACTTAACAAGTATGCTAGCTGGAACAAAATATCGTGGAGATTTTGAAGAAAGACTTGATAAATACTTAAAAGAAATTCGAAATAAAAAAGTTATTACTTTTATCGATGAGGGACATCAAATGACTGCAACCGGTAACTCTGATAATACCCTTTCGTTGGGTGAGATGATTAAGCCGATTTTATCAAGAGGACAATATAAATTTATTATTGCTACAACTGAAAATGAGTACAAAATTATCGCAGCTGATACTGCATTAAATAGAAGATTCAGGAAAGTACCCATTTACGAACCGGAAAAAGAAAAAGTATTTGCAATGATTCGAGAGAAAATAAATATTCTGAAAAAATTTCATGGTGTCGATATCTCAAAAGAGACTATTGATGAAATCATTGAAGAAACTTCCAAAATCCGTAATAGATGTTTCCCTGATAAAGCATTGGATGTAATTGATATGACGATGGCATATTCACAAGTAATGAACGAAGATTTTTCTATTGATTATGCAAAAAAGTATATTTCCAATATACAATTGAAAAACAAAGAAAGAAAAAAAGCACTGGTAAATTAATCAGTGTTTAGAGGAGGAATAGAAGATGATTGATAAAGAAGCAATGGTTTTGATAAACATGATGGAAAGATGAAAAGATATGCCTACTTTACTAAAAGGCAACGCAACCAAAATAAAGCCAAAGCAAAGGATAAAATCTAATGGGGAAATCTAAAGGAGCGTAAGTTTTATGTTTATAAAGAAATCTACTATAAGTAAGATGCGCAATTGCGACTGGGGCTGTTATAGATTAATAGGAAACTTCTATTTAGTAAAAAAGTATAGTCCAGCAACTAAAGGAATTAAAGGTAAGATATGGGTAATCGATTATGCAGTTAAAGATAAAATTAAGGAGACAAGTAAATGGGATTAACAGATTATGAAAAATACCAGTTAGAATGGATGATTGAACATGGTCATTCATTAGAAGACATATTTAATTTAATGGACGACATTGTTGATGAAGAATATCATTATACAGACAGACCTTTGCCAAGCGAGGCTTTTGAAGCTTTTGAAGAAATCGGATTTAAAGGTTCTGAAATCTGGGCTAGTGAAGATGAATGGAAAAATAATGAAGCACTAGAAAATAATGAATTTTGCAAAGAATTAATATTGAATGGAATTAAACAAGGTATTGTTAAATTTATTGAAAATCCTCATGGTGAAGGAACTGATTGTGTTATAGGAGATAATCGGTTTTATCTTGTAGATTTTTACGATGATGCAATTCCAGTATCGGTGATTAGGCTTCAATTTGATAATAAAGAATTGACTGAGATAGTTTTTAATGCAATATTTTCGCTAGTTGGAGATGAACATAAACATTATATAAGTTATCTGTCAGAAAATGTAAAAATATAAGGAGTGATATAATATGAAAAATTTAAACACCATGGATACATTTAGGAATGGTTTTAAGATTGAAAGAAATGGGAAAGTATTTACATTAACACAAGAAGAAATGAGTGATTTTAGATACTTAGACCAAGCAATTACAGGAAGAGCTTGTATTGACCTTGTAAGAACATCATATAATGAAGATTCTGAAGAGTATGAACTTTTATCTAAACTTATGAATGATGAAGATATTTGTTACAATATTGAAAATGATATTCTTGATAATATTATGAATGATGTTGGAGCAACCGAACAATCGGTAATAAATGATTATATGCAAAGTAATATGAAATAATATAGGACTTATAAGGATTTATTCTCATAAGTAAGTGATTAAAACTGAGAGCATAACGAGGGTTTATAATTTTCACGACACTGTATTCAAAGAAAATGGTAATGGCTTTAAAACTCTGGTATATAAATAAAAAAGGAGAAATATATATGAAAAAATTTAGTATTCCAGTTACCTGGCAAGTATGGGATAAGGTTGAAGTAGAGGCCGAAACAATTGAAGAAGCAATTAAGTATGTAAAAAATAACATTGATGAAATTCCATTAGGAACTGAACCAGAATATATAGATGGTACTTATAAAATTGATGATGGTAAAAACGGTGAAAAATCCATCTAAGAAACTGTTAAATATCTAAGAAAATACTGGAATTTGAGTGGTGGAATTGATGGAGAAGAAATCTAATATGAAAAAATTAAATACAATAAAAACACATCAAATAATTTGCATAGTTGGTCCAAGCGCATCAGGAAAAACAACTTTAGTAAGAAACTATATAAAGATGTATAATTCCCTTTCTAACCCTATTTCCGAAATCCTCTCAACAACCACAAGAAATCCTCGTTGTGGAGAATTAGATGGTGTAGATTATAATTTTGTGGATTTGAGAGCCTTTCACAAATTATCTAAAATAGAAGAGGCAGAATATTCTGGGGAATTTTATGGTATTTCAGAAGAAGAAATCCTTGGAAAAATCCAAAACAATACTATTCTATTTGCAGTTGTAAGTATTGAAGGTGTAATTTGTCTTAAAAGATACATAAAAGACAGGTTTCCGGAAATAAAAGTTGATAGTGTTTTTTTGGATGTTCCAAGTAATATTTTGATAGATAGAATGGTTAATCGAGGCGATAAAATTGACAAAATACAACAAAGAATCAAAAATATGAGAAAAAATGATGAATTAAAAAATGGGTTGTTTTGCAATTTTACGTTTACTCCTACTAATCCAGGGATTTATGACCCCAAAATTTGTGTAGAAGAGTTTTATCAGTTTATTAAAAGGAATTTTTAATTAAATTAATTTATTTAGGGGCTGTATAGCCTCTTTTTGTATATTAAATAGTGAAAAGGTTGAGATAAGTAAAACGAGCATATTTGATTTTTATGCTCGTTTTATAATTTACTTTTTAAATATTTTTTTATATGCTATTGGAATAAAAACAATAAACATTGCAATATTAGTAGCTATAAACATTTCGTCTTTACTAGAAATCATATATATAACATCAAATACAATTGATACAATTAAACATGCAAGGCATATATAAATTAATTTGTTTTTTTTCATGAGTTTCATTTCTTTCTTTGTGAAAATATATTATATTATGATGTTTTGACTCTACTTGTTGGTCGTACACTATCAAAATATATTGTACGGTCAGATACATATTTAGTATAATCTGAATTTTCATACCATACTTGACGTTCTTTTACTTTTGTACCGTCCATTGCTTGATAGTATTCAATATATAAAGTTTTTGAAATTTGGAATCCCATTTTGGCTCCTTTAACAGTTACAGAAATAGCTCCTAAAATAGGATGGGATACTTTACATAAACTAAGTGCGGCATTTAAAATTTGTAATACAGTTACTATTGATTTGTTTGTTTTACGAAATGGACCATATTCTTTAGACCAGGCAAATGTTTGAATTGATTCTGCTTCTTGAATATTTTCATATGAATCATATTTAGGTTTAGTATGATAAATCATTTCACTTACTATTGTTTTATTACCATTTTCATCAATCATATAGATATTTTCACCCTCTGTAACAAACAAATAATTTTGATTATCTAAGTTTAATAAAATATCATCAGTTGATTTATTTAGCTCTGTATAAATATATTTACCATTACTATCTTGTGAAATTTGCCCAATAGTATTATCCTCTTCCCTGACTTCTATCCCTACCACATCTGTTGCATCATAATTTAAAATGTCCGTATCAGAATCACTAATACTTTTAGGTAATATTGTATCGTTTTTTAAATCAATATACTTGCTATATAAAGAGTTATTGAACATAAATGAATCAGCATAACTTAGTGCATTTACCTTAAAAGGTAATATTGAAGTTACAAAAACGGCTATCACAGTAGAAAATGTAAGAATAGATTTTAATATTTTTGATGTTTTCATAGTAAAAGTCCTATTTTCCTCTCCTAATTTTATTTAAATAGAAATTCACCAATTACAGTTTTAGCATCTTATAAATATAAAGGAATAGATTCATCCTCTTTGGCCAAAGCATCTCTTTTTAAATCATCTGGAGATGTTATTTTACTATTGTATGATTTATACCCTATAACTCCGTTTTTACCTTCTGCTAAAATTAAATCAGGTGAATCGGAAATTATATTTCTCATATCTGGTCCATATGACTGTCCGTCTTCGTTAATTGGGTAATCATTATTTTTAATACTTTCTTTTGAAGGGATTACTAATTCTGTATTTTTCTTTGAATTTGCCTTCATTGTTACTGTAGTTGGCTTATTATTAATAAAATACAAACAAAATATACAAAGAAGAAGCAATAATGATACCAAAAATATAATACTAAGTTTTTCTCATATAATTTTATTATTTAATTTTCCTCCTTTCCCTATATGTACTTAGATTATAACGGAAACTATTAAAGACAAATCTACCTTCCTCTAAGAAAATTATACTATTTTACCTTGCATATCTCTACTTATAAAAGCCATTTATGTAAAGTTTTTCAATGAATTTCATAAGGTATTTTTTTTATACTTAATATAAGTTAAATATATAATATATTTTATCTGTTCTGATAAAAGATATACATAATAAATTCTATAAAATATATCAGAAAAGCTATAATCGGTACGCATGCCCTATCTGTATTTACAAAATAAATTAGGTGGCGGGGTTCACGAATCATATCATTTCTTAAAAAGTATAAAAACAGTAAGAGTACATGTTGTTTAGCAACACTCTTTTTTATTTGTTTAATTAGTTATATATGCTATAATTAGATAGCTAAATATACGATTAGAAAGGAACGATAGAATATGGATAAAAAGCAAACTTTTATGAAACTTAAAATTGGTTAAAAACAGTAATAATAAAAAATCTAAACAATAAATAAAAGGAGAAATTTTATGGGATTAACAATTGAAAACAAACATAGTTCGATAGATTTGAGTTATACAGGTTTTGCTCGTTTACGAACAAAGATTGCTTATTTACATAGCAAAGAGTTAGGGAAATTTTATGATGAATTAGTTAACGCAATTCCCATGTTTGGAAAAGAGAGAGAAATATTTTTAAAAGATTACGAGAAAAGACTGTCAACAATTGATGAAGAATTGAATGTTTCTCACTATCTTTTAGATTTTTTATATGCTGATGATTGCGAAGCCACTATGTCCGTTAAACACTGCAGAAGGATTTGGAATATAATCAAAAATTGTGATGAAAATTTTTCAATCGGATATGTTGGAAGAAAAGATTGTGCTATGTTCTTTGATTTTAAAAGAATTGTAAAAGAATGCAGAGATAAAAATATACAAATGTATTGGTTTTAAAGGAGAATATCTATGAAGCTTGAAAATGAGGAATTATTATTAAGCTATCTTAAAAATGAAGAAGAGCTAATTCAAATTATTATAGATTCTAAAAACAGTTTTGAATCGTGGAAACAAGTTGTTGATATGTGGAAAAAAGTAAAAAAAGAAATAATGATGATTCTCATAGTATCTTTAATGTTTTTTATATTTGCTTTATTACAAGAGCTAGTACAAATCTTCACATTTTTTTTCTTTTTATTAGCAGCTCTTTTAACGTTTGTTGTATTGAGTTGTTTATTAATCGAAAATTACCGCCCTAATTCTTGGTTAGATTTTACATCATACAAAAATATTGAAAGAATAAATAGCTTTTTAGAATCTGAAAACAGCAATATTAAAATTAGTGATACTAATATAAAAGCAAATATGTTTAGAAATCAAAAGAAGATTAAATATACCTTTATAACTGACGTTCAAAAGAAAAGATATTTGCTGGAGGAAGATAATGAATAATAAATACATAAGAAAATGCCCAAAGTGTGGACGTATTATGATTAGTCAAGTTGAATATGATTTCTATGGTCAAAGTATACTTGTTTACCACTGCTTATGTGGACATAAAATGAAACAAAAATAAATAATAAAACGGAGGTTTTTTATGAAATATTACGTTTATAAAAGAAAAGCTGAGTGGGTAGAGCCCCCCATTAGTACTAATAATGATATGTCTGATAGGCTGAACTGGTACAGATGGACAGAATGGGAATGTCTCGGTTATACAGAAGGGGCAAAGGAATTGTATCTTGTTTTAGGTAAGTATATAGAATCAGTTAATAGTTTTTTGGAACAAACTACTTTTAAATCTTTGTATACGCCGTCAGCGCAGTTTCTCATTTTGGATGAAAAAAGAAGAATTAGAGATTATCAAGAACTTATTCGTAATATAAAAACTCACCGACAATACCGAAAATACTGCAAATCTCGCTGGAGATGGCCGGAAAATCATAGTGAGCAAAAACGTTCTATAACGCCAGAAGAAGTACAAGAAATCAGATTCAAATACAACATTGATTTAAAACCTATAAAAAACAAAAGAAAAATTAATGGTTATGATTTGGAATATCAAACAAAACTTCAAAGAAACTGGAAAAGATACCGAAAAACACAATATAAAAAATGTTTCTATAATAGGTACGATTTCGGTGGTATTGAAGAAAAATGAGGCGCATTCTCCATCTATAGTTGCGTAGCAATTTAGGTGGAGTTAGCCTCATCCACATCATACAAATTTAAAAATATTCGATTATGAGGTGAAGTCAATGAAATACATCAGTTCTTATAAAGTGAAAATTATTAATGAATTCAAAACAGTTAATCAGACAGTACGTATCTATCACAGAACGGTGAAATACATCATTGACGTATCTCTGGAAGAGTATGAAAACATCAAATCACTAAGCAGTATGCAGTCAATGAACTATATTGAGCAGTTAATCCACTCCACTTCTGCAAGAAAAGCTAAATATCACAGCTTTGATAAGAAGTTTTATAAAATGCCCAGCTATTTAAGAAGAAGTGCAGTTACAACTGCCAATGCAGTTGTGAAGAGTCATAAATCACAGCTGGAGCATTGGCAAAGTGATGGATGCAGAGGTAAAAAACCAAAGCTTAACCGTAATCAGTTGCCAATGCCGTGTTTATATAAAGGCAATATGTTTTCTTTAAATGATGACGGAACATGCAGTATTAAAATATTTAAAGATAATGACTGGAAATGGATTACTGTTAAACTGAGAGCCTCTGATTTAGCTTATATCACAAAAAGATTTGATATTAATTCATCCTCTGCTCCTGTTATCCAGAAAATAAATCACCGCTATTATTTAAGATTTGTGTTTCAGGAGAAAGTAGAACTGCCGCAGACATCTGATGTTATATGTGCAGTTGACTTAGGCATCAATCATGACGCTGTCTGTTCTGTAATCTCAAGAGATGGCACTGTCAAGGCAAGAAGATTTATTAATTTTGCCAAAGATAAAGACTATCTCAACAGATTAAGAAAACAAATTAGAGAAGCACAGTCCAGAGGCAGCAGACATCCTAATAAGCTGTGGAGACTTCACAACAGCCGTAATCGCCAGCTGTCAATTCAAATAGCCCGAGCGGTTGCTGTATTTGCAGTCGAACATAGATGCGACTGTATTGTGTTTGAACATCTTGATTTAAAAGGTGTCAAATCCAATCAGAAGATAACGCTATGGCGCAAAAGAGAAGTACAGAGAATAACAGAATCACTGGCGCATAAAAACGGTTTGAGACTGGCCAGAGTATGTGCATGGAATACGAGCAGGCTGGCTTATGACGGCAACGGTGAAGTTAAGAGAAACAAAGATAATTATAGTCTTTGTACTTTCGGCAATGGAAAACAGTACAACTGTGACCTATCAGCTTCGTATAATATCGGAGCAAGATATTTCATCAGAGATATAATGGACGGGTTAAGCAGTAAAATAAAATCCCGTGTTGAGGCAAAAGTACCTGAACTCGGGAAGCGGACCACCTGCACTCTGAACAGTTTAATTAACCTTAATGCGGTGCTGTAGCGATAGTACTACAGTTACTGAATTAAGGTTGTATTACTGTCAGAAATCCGACGCTCTCTAAAGGAGCAAGTTTTAGATATTATAATCTGAAGCTGAGGTCGGAAGCACCATCTATATTTACAAAGTAAATTAGGTGGTGAGGTTCACGAAACTAATAACATACCAGGAACAACTGGAACACTTTATGAAAAAGATAAATCTATAGCTTAGAAAAATTATTTAGGAGAGTAATTATGGAAAACACTAAAAATAAACAAGAAAAAGTAACTCAAGATGAAGTTTTAATGGCACTTGCTAGAGTAAGATTGGATGGTGACTGGTGTGAAGAAAAAGATTATGAGCTTGTTAAGAGTATTTTAAAAGATTATTTTTCTTTGATGGACGCTTTTAGTAAAGATAAAATACTTGGATTATCTTCTCCGAGAAGTGATGGTAATGACGGTATATTTGAATTAGAAGCAGATGCTTGGGCAACGATTGGTCCAAGGATTGTAAAAGTATTTTATAGGGATATGTATAAATAGATTATCAAATGTCCTGTATGTAAAGAAAAACACGAAGTATTTATTTTTTGATAAATTTTTTTAAATAAAAAACATAAGGAGAAAACTATGAATAAACAGAAAAAAATAAAGAATATTGTGCTTGGAGTATTTTCTCATCAACGTCATAGATGGGATGAAGAAAAAGAATATTATTATATACCTAGGGAAAAAAATAAAGACTATAAAAGTACAGCTAAAAGACAAATAAATGCAATGGAAGTTTTATCATTAACTTCTATTGGTTTTTTAATTTTTATATTGTTATGGGTTTATATATTAATAGAATGTGGAGTTTAATACTAAAGACTAAAAAGGAGTAAATAAAATGAACAAAAAAAATATTAAACCAGAAATAAAAAATAGTTTTTATATACTGTATAAGCATGAGATTAATTGTGTTTTAGCAGCAATGGGAGTATGCGGAATAAGTTTTGGGATTTATGGCTTATATCTCAAACTCAACATGCCTATCGGACAAGCTGCCTTAGTAACCCTTATGACAATAGCAACGGGAAGTATGATACTTTTTGTAATATTTTTTGCATGCTACTATATTGAATATTTATTGAATCAAAGACGGATTCCGTTATCCGATAATGAGATTCAAACGCTAAATTTAAATAATACAAAAGAGTATGCAGAGTATCTTGAGGAATTATTAAACGGTTTTTACCCCAAAAAAGAAGTGTTTAATCTTTTATTAATTGCCGCTTATAACTATTTTGAAAAAAATAATTGTAAACACGAAAAGCTTGATTTAAATCAGATATTTGACTGTGATAATCCTAATTTAGATTTAAATGAATTAAGTAATTTTTCTATTACTAACAAAATTACCGTAAAATCAGCGGAAAAATATATATTATTAGTGCTAATTGTTTTTGGTAAAGAAGATTCTTGGTTAAGTTACAAATATGTTTTAAATAGATACTGATAAGAAAAGAAAGAGATATGGAAAAAGTGAATTATGAACTTTTACTTGATTTGGCAAAAAAGCAAAATATCCCTGTTCGTAAAGCAAAATCAGGTGAAAACCCCGGGATTTATATACCTGATGGTAATGGTGGAAAAAGAGCTTTTACAGTAAAAGATTTAGTATATCTTGACGAAAAAACTAACAAAAAAATCACAAAATAAGGAGTATTGTGTTATGGAAAGAATATTTATTATAGGCCTAACAGTACTATTAATATTAACACTAGGGATTTTGGTATTAAATGCCAAATTATACCCAGCTAAAAGTAAAATGGTTAGTGTATCTACTTCTATAGTATCATTCGTGATATTAATTATTATTTTTGAACAAATTTTGTGAGGTAAGATAGTATATGACTGTAATCTATAAAAAAGAAAATATTCAACGTGATATTTATAGTGCATTCTTGATTATGAATATCAATAACGACTTAAGCACATTTAATATTGAGGCTTGCAATGCAGAATTTGAACATTTTTGTAAACTTCACGATATAGAAATAGAAAGATTAAAACATTGTTATAATTTAAAATCTATCGGAATTTAAATTATTTAAACATATAAGTCTAGACACGGGCTTTATGCTATCGCTAATGGTTGCAAAGGCAGCTTTGGTAGTGAAAGTCTTATAGAAACAGATTAGTCTGATTGGCTTTTGAGTAATCAGGAAGTCTGCGTATATAAGAACCCCACCAATTTATTGGTGGGAGTGTCAGCAGACCTACTGCGTACGGTGAGTATGAGCCATATAAATTTGTGAACAGTTTTGAGGAATTTAGTATTGAGGCTAGTCGATTATAAATTCACTTATAAGCAATCTTAGGATTGCTTTTTTATTTTTGATATGAAACATAGAATAATCTGCAAAAAAAAGCAAGGTAGTACAAGCCCCCACCCTGCTTTTTTCTTGCTCACTCATCCGTAGAAGGTGAGACAAGGACAAATAAAATATAAACTGTTCAAAGAGCAAAATTATGGGATTAGATATGACGATGCTAACGTTAGTAACTGATAATTTCTTCACAGGACATATACAATTTATTCTGCTAATAATTTTGATTATATTTGGGATTATTATAGCAGCAATAAAAATTAAGTAACCGAACATACAGAAATTAAAATCATTTCAGATGAAGATAAACAAAAAATTCAAAAAGCAATAATTGGTGCAGCAAATATCTGATATCCCCACGAAGATACAGCAAAAAAACTAATAGAATCCAATTAAAAACTAACCCTCAAAATCAATAAAATATCCCCTTCTATATTTGAAGAGGATATTTTTTATATACTTTGAAAATACAGCTAACCGCAAATGAAAATACCAATAGCAAAATTTATTTCATATAAAGATTAGATATGATATATGTTTAATGAATAATATATGATATAATTCAATAGTTAAATATACGATTATTTAAGAAAGGAGTTTATAGAATGGATAGTCAATTTAGAATAGTAGTAGCAGGATGTCGCAATTTTACTGATTATGAAAAGGTAAAAAAAAGATTAGAAATTGAACTAGAAGTCTTGGGCAGTAGACTTGTGATTGTATCGGGTGGAGCAGCGGGCGCTGACTCATTAGCTGAAAGATTTGCAAAAGAACATAATTTAGAAATTGAGAGATTCCCCGCAGATTGGAAAAAATATGGTAAAGCAGCTGGACCAATTCGTAATGACCAAATGGCTCAAGTTGCGGATATGGTAATTGCATTTTGGGATGGAAAATCTAAAGGAACCGAAAATATGCTTAGAATGGCAAATAAATATGGAGTAAAAATGGATGTACAACTTGTAAGGATTGATAAGGAGATTAAATAAATGAATATAATTGTCAATGATTTTATCGCTAGTATATTCCCAATATGTACTTTTATTTTGTACGCTATTATATTTTTTATTTTTCTTGAATTTATACTTAATAAAAAATATATTTTCGGATGTTCAATCATCATTCTGACTGTCATTTTTTCGCTTACTGTTTCATTTTCAAAAGAGAAGGTTAATATTAACATAATTAATATCAACAGCAAAGAAATTACATATGTCATTGAAAATGATAAAACAAAAAATATTAACACTAAAAAATTTACAGATAACGTTAGAGTAACTGTGGTTAAACATACAAACAAAGAGCAATTGGAAAAAAAACTTTGGAGTTCTGGTGCAAAAAAAATATTTTATATTCATGAAGATACTTATAAAAAACTGATTACTCAAAAGTAAACAATAGTATGTTAAAGCAAAGGAAATATTATGACAAAACAACAAAGAATAAATGGAAACAGATTTGCAAGTGCAGTAATGATTCATTTGCTAAATAAAAGAAATTATCACATATATTTATGGCACCAATATGATGGATATTATGACTCTTATTATGATTACCCATGGCACTGGAATAATTACATTAAAATAAATACAAATATCGAATTACGTAACATACACGCTAAAACGCATAAATATTTATTTGGAACATACTGTAAACTCTCTTTTGAGTTATATATTAATGACGAATTAATAAGAAAATATAGAGCAGTACTGTCACTTAATCAGACTAAAGATGATTTTGGATGTTGGGAAGTTGAGAATACGTATAAAAGAAACAAAGCAATACCTCAATGGGCGGTATACCAAATATTCCAATGGATAGAAAAAAAGCGAGCTAAGCGTGATTAAAAGGAGAAAATCTATGGACAAATATAAATTATATAAAACAGAACATGATTATGCTGGATGTGTTGGAGCAGATTCATACGACTCTTACAAAAGCTGGCAAGATTGGAAAAAGCAACTTTTACCTTTTGGAGCTACAGAGTGGGATTGGTATGACACATTTAACTTTGTAATACGTTATGATATTTTTGAAAAAAATAATGCTTATGGGATGGACTTATACATTTTTTCACAACGTATTGGAAATACAAGTGAAGTTAAAATCGAGTATATAGCACCTGATGAGTATGAAGAAGTAATTGAATGGTTGAATGATAGAAGTAAGTATATACAAAGTCTCTGGAAAGAGGCAGAAAACAGGTTTAAAAAATTATAATGAAAGGAAATTAAAATTATGATTTTAGATAAAAATAATGAATTTGAGGCTTTCGAAAAAATCAAAGAATATATTTTGAATAATCAGATTAAAGAGTTGTATGGCGATGCAAAGGTCGTATCCGAAGCCATCAATAATAAGTTTGAATCAACTATTATTACAACGATTGACTTGTCTATTGAAACTCTTCTAGTAACTAAAAAAAGGCAAGACTGGAGTTCTATTGAGCAGTCAATTCAAACATTGGAAAGAGTTAGAAAAATGATACTAGGAACTAAATATGATTACATACAAAAATTAAAAGTAGAGGATTAAAAAGATATATGACAGGTAAAAAAATTTTAGATGTTTGTTGCGGAGCGAAAATGTTCTGGTTTGATAAAAATAACAAGAACACTATATACATGGACAATCGAAATGCCAATGAGGTTCTTTGCGATGGAAGAAACTTAACTGTTGCTCCAGATATTATAGCAGACTTTCGTGATATACCTTTTGCGAATGAAACATTTAATCTTGTGATTTTTGACCCACCACATCTTTTTCGGGTTGGAGAAAATTCATGGCTAGCAAAAAAATATGGCAAATTAGACGCCAATAATTGGAAAAATGATATTTCAAAAGGGTTTAATGAGTGCATGAGAGTTTTAAAGAAAGATGGAATATTGATATTTAAATGGAACGAGGACCAAATAAAGTTAAAAGAAATCTTGACTTGTTTTGACAGAACTCCGTTATTTGGAAATAAACGGTCAAAAACACACTGGTTAGTTTTCATGAAATAGAACTAAAGTATATAGTAAAAAATAAGGAGGCGCATTTTGATTTGGAAAAAAAATACATATTTTTAGATGTCGATGGTGTACTAAATAACGAAGCTTCAAGTAAAACATCAAAATCTATTTATAATCTCAGTAAAGAAAACGTAATTAGATTAAAAGATTTACTTACAACGATGGGTGTGAAATACACGCCTATAGTTGTAGTATCTTCGTCTTGGAGATATTCGCCAAAAGCTTTGTATAGACTAAGAACATACCTAAAAAATTATAACTTGGGATTTGAAGATATTCTATCAACGGAGAAAATGAATTGTCGTGGTGATGAAATAGAAGCTTATTGCAAAAACAAAGGAATAGATATTGACAATATAATAATACTAGATGACGACTCGGATATGGGAAATTTAGTACATAGGCTTGTTAAAACTTATGTACGCGATGGACTTACATACAAGGAAGTAGAACAATGTTTAATTTTATTAGGATTAAAGGAATATGTTTGGAAACCTGAAAGATATAAACGATAAAGGAGTAATAATTATGAAGAATAATTTTGACACTAATGAACTATCAGTTTTAACTGAAGTATGTAATATACTAAAAAAACACAAAAAAAATGCAATTGATGCCCCTTCTACTCTAGATATAAATAAACTTGCTCAAGATTTATTAGAAGAAATAATTAAAGGAAATGGTGATAAAAAAATATTTATTTCATCAGATGATGAAGGGAATTCTTATCATCGACTTTTCTATACTATTGATACAGCTCCCGAGTTTCTTGATGAAATTAAAGCAGACAGTCCATGTATGGAGAATTTTAGTAATGAACAGATTTCACTATTAGGGTAAAAAATAAACAAGGAGATTATGAAATGATATGAAAGAAATTAAATCAATTATTTATGAGACAGTGGATGGAACATTGTTTACGGATAAAAAAGAGGCAGAAAAACATGAAAAAAGACTTCTTGGACGTCGTTTTTTTCGTGTATATGCACATCCTGATTTGACAGAGGGGCGTCATGATGCTCAACCGATAGGTTACATTATGGTAGATGCAGAAAATCTTAGCTATGGTAATGGTCCTATCTCCGATAATATTTGTGAAGATTATGCTGAAGCGTGGTGTGAGTTATATATATGTTCAAGAAAATATTCTTTTGCTACTTGTTCCTTTCATAGGGGCGGTCCATTTCATAATTGGAAAGTTGAACAAATCTCAGAATTCAATCTTACTGATATAAAAAATAGTAGTGGCAATTATTTAGGAAGCGTTGATGAGAATGGATTTCACAGTTTTATCAAGTAATTCAGAATTAACTTAGCGATGGGTTTTCATTACGACTAACACTTATACGGAGAAAAAAATTAAAACTAATATTTTAGAAACAGATAAGGAGAAACTATCATGTCTTATTGTATAACACTAACGTTTTACCCGGATATTAAGGCAAACCAAGTATTTAAAAAGGCTCAACAAATTGCAAAAAATAAATTAGATAATTTTGAGAAAGTTATTGATGAAAATTATCCATATTGCCCTGCAAGCATGTATAATGCCAATTATTTTTCAATCGAGGAATATCGTAAAAAGAGATTGTATAATCTTGAAAAACTTTGGATAGAAAATATTTTCACAAAAACTTTTCTCTATTGGAAAGAGTTCAATCTATTAGCTGTTGTGGGATACGATATAAACGGCGCAACAACAATTACCTTTCAAAATTCCACAGACCAAAACTACGAATATACAGAATGGAATGGCGTGCCACTATTTGAAAACCTCGTTCAACTGGCTAAGATGGCTCCTATTGAAAATATTAAATATTATAGAGATGACAACGATGAATATTGCAGAAAAACATATGCTTATGATTTAATTTACGAGCAATTAAACATTGAAGATATTTTTACAAATAAATTTATGGAAAAACATGATTATTTCAAATTATCAATGCTGAATGAAGAAAAAAGTACTCAATGTCATCAGTATTTAAAAAAGAGGCTCTTAAATGAATTAAAATCTTTTTTAGAATAAAATAGCAATAGAAGCTTCAAAAAAACAAAAAGGAGAACAATATGTTTGAAATACAAGGAAAATACAATAAAGCAAAAGTTTTTGCTACAACCGTTGAAAACGAGTGTATTTCTCAAATCACGGAAATGTGCAATCAAAAATGGTTAAAAGATTGCCAAATTGCCATTATGCCCGATACTCATGCGGGTAAAGGAGCAACCATTGGTACAACAATTAAATTAAAAGATAAAGTGTCGCCCTCTTTAGTTGGTGTCGATATATCTTGCGGTATGTTAATAGTTGAAATCCCAGATTGTTTAAAACTTGATTTAGAAAAGATAGACAAATTCATTAATGATTATATTCCTGCCGGGTTTGAAGTTAATAAAGAAAAATCTAAAGAAATTAATTATTGTTTTATCAATAAGTTAAAGTGCTTTGATAAACTAAAACACAATGAACATATCGAAAAATCTTTAGGAAGCCTTGGAGGAGGTAATCATTTTTTGGAAATCAATGAATCAAATAATGGAAAAAGATATTTAGTGGTTCACTCTGGCTCTAGAAATTTAGGAAAACAGGTGGCTGATATATATCAAAATCTCGCCGATGAACATTGTAATAATACAAAGTTAAAAAGAGATTCGTTAAGAAAAGAACTTGTAAAAGAATTAAAAGACCAAGGCAGACAGCAAGAAATCCAAAAAGCTTTAGAAAAATTTGATAGAAAAAATACTGAAAAAAAACTTCTATCTCATGATTTATGTTATTTAGAGGGGCAAGATATGAAAGACTATCTGCATGATTGTTTAATTTGTAATCGCTATGCTTCTCTAAACAGGCGAATTATTGTTCAAAGAATTTTAGACTTTATTGTAAAAGATAATTGATATAAAAATTGTGCAGTTTGGATTGATGAATATCAAGCCCATCAATTTGAATTTGGATTTGAAAATAATCAAATTGATATAAGAAGCTACGGTTGGGAAACAATTCATAATTATATTGGAGACGATAACATTCTTCGAAAAGGCGCAATAAGTGCGCAACAAGGAGAAAAAGTTATTATTCCAATTAATATGCGAGATGGCTCTATTATTGGAATTGGTAAAGGTAATCCAGATTATAACTATTCTGGTCCTCATGGAGCTGGGCGGTTAATGAGCAGAAAAACAGCTAAAGATTCTATAACTCTAAAAGACTTCGAAGATACAATGAAAAGTGTCTATACTTCTTCAGTATGTCAGTCAACGGTTGATGAAAGCCCAATGGCTTATAAAGGAATTGATGATATTTTAGAAAATATAGAGGACTCTGTTGAAGTATTGGATATCATTAAGCCAATATATAATTTCAAGGCCCATTAAAAAACAAATAAAAGCCTAAAATTCGGATTTAAAATATGTATCTGTTTTTTTTATTTAGGGTCTTTTATATTATAATAAAGATGTAAGTTTAGGAGACACTGAGCTCTCCCCATAAAAATTAATATAAGATGTCTCTACAAACTTATAAAAAAACTGGCAAGTATCTTTTATTTTTAATCTCCTATGGGTTTGGCACCGTAGGAGATTATTTCGTTGTTATATAATTATTAATATGATATAAAGAATGTATTAAAACGCACAAAAGGAGACAAAATATGGAATTATTAATTATTGGACTTTTATTAGTATTGATTATCGTTGTAATAGTTCTTTTGAGTATGATTTCTAAACAGAATAATAAGGTTACTAAAATAACGGCTGGTATGGAAACAATAAATGAGATGGAATACTATGTAAAACACCAAGAAGATACCCTAAAAAATATCAATGATAATTACATTGAATCTGTGAAACAAGGAAGTCAATCTGTAGCTTCATTGAATCGTATTGGTACTATCTTGGATGTTATAAAAGACTCTGCAATTACCCAGAAAGAACAGACAAATAACATAACTCAACGAATAAATGCCTTAAATGATATTATGGTAAATAAAAAATCTAGAGGGAACTGGGGCGAATATCAACTTAATAATTTATTAAGTGTGTATGCTGGGGACAATCAGAGTATCTTTGAGACTCAATACAGTTTGAAGAATGGATACATTGGAGATGTTGCTTTAAAAATACCAGGAGAAAAGGTATTAATAATTGATTCAAAATTCCCATTAGAGAATTTTAGGAAACTTGATGCAGTGGAAAGCGCAGAAAATGATGTTAAGAAATTTGAATCAGCATTTAAACAAGATATAAAAAAACATATCAATGATATTTCAAAAAAATATATTACCAGCGAAACTATAGAAAATGCTGTTATGTTTATACCTAGTGAAGCAATTTACATGGAAGTTTGTGCAAAATATTCAGAATTAATAGAGTATGCGCATCATAAACATGTTTTATTAACTTGCCCCACTACTTTAATAGGTGTTGTATTTACTTTAATCAATATCACAAAAGATTTTAATCGAAATAAACATATTAAAAGTTTAGAAAAAGAAATTGTAGCAATGTATAATGACAGTCAAAGAATGATGACAAGACTTGAAGGATTAAACAATACTATTGAAAAACTTGATAAATGCTATAAAGAAGTATTTACATCTTGTAATAAAATTGATTCTAAAATTAAAAAGATTCATGATGGCTATATGCCGGAAAAGGAAAGTGAAGACTAGCTTCACTTTTTTTTATTAAAGTTTTTTAAAGGTAATATTCTGGTTTTCAAATAATTACTCCTATTATGTAATATTTTTATCTTATTGTAGAATAATATTAGTATAACTAAAGATTGGAGATTTCCCATGTTAAAGAACCATATATATGCTGCAATCGATTTAAAGTCTTTTTATGCCTCTGTTGAATGTATTGAAAGAGGGTTGAACCCTTTAAAAAACAATCTAGTTGTTGCTGACAACAGCAGAACTGATAAGACAATATGTTTAGCGGTCTCCCCTGCTTTAAAAGCATATGGAATACCTGGACGTCCAAGATTATTTGAAGTAATAAATAAAATCAAACAAATTAACATAGAGCGTCAAAGACTGAATAAAAATCGTGATTTTATAGCCAAGTCAATTAACAGTGCCGAATTAAATAATAATAACCAACTTAAACTAGATTATATTGTGGCAACTCCTAGAATGAGTTTATACATTGAATATAGTAAAAGGATTTATGAAATTTACTTAAAACATGTATCATTCGAAGATATTCATGTCTATTCTATTGATGAGGTATTTTTAGATATAACCCCGTATTTGAAAAAAGAAAAATTAAAACCATATGATTTTGTAAGAAAAATTTTACTAGATGTTTTCCAAGAAACAGGTATAACTGCAACAGCCGGGATTGGAACTAATCTATATCTTGCTAAAGTCGCAATGGATATATTGGCCAAACATATATCTCCAGATAAAAACGGCACAAGAATTGCAGGTTTGGATGAAATGATGTATAGAAAGAAATTATGGAGCCATCAACCATTAACAGATTTTTGGCGTATCGGAAAAGGTTACGAGAGACGGTTAACCAAATTAAAATTATTTACAATGGGCGATATTGCGAGACAATCTATAATTGACGAGGACGTTTTATATAATGAATTTGGAATAAATGCAGAATTATTAATTGACCATGCCTGGGGCTATGAACCATGTACTATAAAAGATATAAAAGCATATAAGCCGATGAAAAATTCGATTAGTACTGGACAAGTACTTCATCGTGGATATAAATACGAACAAGCAAAAATAGTTTTGTGCGAGATGATAGATTCCTTATCTTTAGATTTAGTGGAAAAACAGCTAGTTACCAAGCAAGTTGTTTTGCATATATCATATGACAGAGAAAATATATCAAGTAGTGATTATAAAGGAAAAACAAAAAAAGACAGTTACGGAAGAATGGTTCCTATGCATTCTCACGGAACAGTCAATCTGGATTTTCATACTTCTTCCACTGATATATTGCGAAATAATGTTTCTGAATTATTTGATAGCATAGTAAAAAAAAATTTGCTTATCCGCAAATTAAATATTACATTTTGTAATGTAATTAACTTTTCAGATATATCACAGCACACTAAAAAGACATATGAGCAGTTAGATTTATTTACTGATTATGAGAGTAAAGATAAACAAGAAAAAGTGTTACAGGAAAAATTAAAGAAAGAAATGGCTCTACAAAAAGCTATTTTAAAAATCAAAAACAAATATGGTAAAAATGCAGTGTTAAAAGTTATGGATTTGCAAGACGGGGCTACAGCTAAAGAAAGAAATGAACAAATCGGCGGGCATAAAGCTTGATAAATCTACGTATTTATATTTATAAACTATATTAAATGGAAATGAAACAATAAAAGTTTCATTTTTTTACAAAAAAGCAAGATTTTCTTAAAAAAAGTGTTGCAAAAAGAGTAGTATATGCTATAATATATATACATAAGCGTTAATGCTTTTGTTTTAGATATTGCATCATGGTGAATAAAGCGAATGCCATCGCTCCATGAACTTGATGGGAAGTCATAGACAATGTATGGGATACTGTAGATTGGATGTGTTTTATGATTGGTGACAATCATAATGAAGATTCTAAATGGAATCAAAAGAAGTCATGTTGCATCACTAATATGAATGTAAAAACAGTGAACTTATCGCGGTGATAATAGACGCTCCAGTGGAGAATAACCCGTGGACCCCTTTTCGTAGCTGAAATTGAAACAATTCGGGAATGCTAAAGCAAACCGTTTGTCGTGAAACTGTAGAAATATAGTTATAAGATAAGTAGCACGTACATAGCTCAAAAGACAGTTTTTTGATAACTTAGATATAAAGTTGTATATTATTCTAAATGCTGAATGGTGAGTAAATGTTGCGGGTATCAATCCCGTCCAGTCTAGCTCGTAAGAGTTGGTGAAATGCATAAAGGTAGCTCCTCTATGTACAGCTTCATCAAACTGGTTGTTGAAAATACATGTTTATTAGTTGAGTAAGTAGAAATACTGCAATATCATGTCGTCATAGTATAACAACCTCCTCGTGGTTGACGATGGGTCATGCTAATAGTTATACGTATAATAGACAATGGCCGAATATCCTTTCGACGGGACAAGGCACTGGTGCGACATGGTGGGTGTAATTCCCATTGTTGAAATTCGATTGAAATATAACATAGCCAGGTTCCAAGATAAATTTTGCCGCTAATAACTTGACTGAACGAGCAAGGTTTACCAATCCGCGCCAAAAAGGAATTGGGAACCTTCCGGCATGAAAAGGCTTAGGTTCAGGTTCTACAGTAGTATAAGCCCGGAGAAAAAAGATGAGTTTTGCAAATTCTGTAGTCGATACTGTAGTTGGGGGTCACAGAGTCCTTCTATATGCAAGGAATGTTAGCGAGGAGCAGCAAATTGAGGTAAAGTCTATTAATTATCGCGGAGTAGAGCAGTCTGGTAGCTCGTCGGGCTCATAACCCTAAGGTCGAGGGTTCAAATCCCTCCTCCGCAACCATATAAAATGTTGGACCCTAGAGGTCTTTTTTTTATAAAAATTAAAATGTTTGAAGTTTTTTTATTGTAATTTTATTGGTATTTTATATAATGCTGTGGCAACAGATTCAATGTTTTTTGGAGGTGTCTTATGGGAAGGTTTTCCAATGCTTGGAATATACTAACAAATAATATTGGTAATTTTATAAAAATACTATTATTTTCATATTTTGTTTCATTATTATTAGGTGTTCTATGTATAATTCCTCTAGGAGTTGGAGTGATTTTATCTTTAATAATTTCAGTATTGTTAACGTATATAGAGGTCTTTTTAACTAATTTCTTATTAAAAAAACAAGAAATTACTATGAAATCAATTAGTGATGCATTTAATGAATCATGTAATATGTTTAGTAGTATTTTTCTTTATTATTTGGTGTTTTTTATAAAGACATTTTGTTTACTGATTACTGTAATTATCATCATATGTTTAAATATGGGAATTACATTAGGAATTTCATCATTTTCTAATATATATTTTGGATTTGGTTCATTATGCTTCTTTATATTTATATTATTACCTATTACGTTTTACTTCTATCTAAGATTTGAGGCTAAGTATTATGCCAGTCTTGTAGGCTTGCTATTTAATGATAGATATAATGCATATTTAGATGCTATTAATTATAAAAGTAAGGTATGGTGGTTATTAATCCCAATTATTGGCAAATATCTATATATGATAGAATTAATTAGCTGAGCATCAAATCATTATTTAAAAAGAGAGGATTTTTAGTACCTAATTTATAGGGTACACTTTAAATCCTCTCTTTTTTGATATCGTGGCTTGAGTTCTACTGTGCCAAACATTTTTTTGTTCTGTAGTTTATTTCGATAGTCTAACTATTTTTACATATGATTATTGAAATCATTAAAACTAGCAAAATCATTAATGTTATTTAATTCATTTAGCTGGTTTTGTAATCCCGGATTAAGATTTATATCAGGATTAACTCCACCAAACTCTATACCTGTAGCAGCATTTATTGCATCTTCATGCATTTGCTGCTGCACTTGCTGTTGCATTTGTTGTTGATGGTCAATTTCCATTTGATTCATCTGTTGATTTAATGACTCTGTTATGCGATTCATTTCCATTTGCAGTTGCTGTAAATTCATATTTTGCATATCGGTTAACTGCTGCTGAGTTATTAAATTATGTTCTTGAAATGATTTTGCGTAATACATAAGATTTGTCTTTTTTGTATTTTCGATTTGGCTTTTTTTATTTACAATATAGCGCGGAAAGCCCACTCCTTCAGGGGTGGGATGGACAGCGCTTTTTATTATATTTAAAACTTTATGATTTGAATGCGTATATAATATATGTTATAATATGTGTATGAATAATGACTATATATACACAAAAACAACTGTATCTTTGATAAATTATCATTTTGTTTTTTGTCCAAGATACAGAAGAAAAATTTTTTTAATTCCAAATATGGAACAACGATTTAAAGAATTGGTCAAAATAAAATGTGAGGAGTTGAAAATAAATATTATTGCAATTGAATGCAATGAAGACCATGTACATATGTTTGTAAATTGTTTGCCTACATTAAGTCCGTCTGATATTATGCATAAGATTAAGGGGTTCACAAGTAAACTTTTAAGAACTGAGTTTGTTGAACTATCCAAAATGCCTAATTTATGGACTAGAAGTTATTTTGTTTCGACGGCTGGAAATGTATGCAGTGAAACGATTAAACAATATGTAGAAAATCAAAGAAAAAGATATTAAACAAAAACGAGGTGATAGATATGGCTAATTTTGTTATCGAATTTCCTTTAAGAACTGAAATTTATCAAGAAGATATTTTAAATAAGCGTTTTGAAATCGGAAGAAATATTTATAATGCTTTAATTAAAGTAACACAGAAACGCTATAAGGAAATGATTAAAACAAAGCAGTATCGTCACCTTATGTCTTCTTTATCTGATGACAAAAATTTAAATAAAATTTTATGGAAGCAAATAAACTGTATTCGTAAAGAATGCAATATGAGCGAATATGCATTTCATCGGGATGTTAAAGCAATGCAACATCACTTTAAAGATAATATTGATGCTCATACAGCCCAAAAAATTGCTTCAGCCCTATGGAAATCATATGAAAAATTCTTTTACGGTAACGGTAAGCAAGTTCATTTTAAAAAATATGGTGAGTTAAATTCTCTCGAGGGTAAAAGCAATAAATCTGGGATTAGGATTATTAATGATATGCTTGTTTGGAAGGGATTAAAAATACCAATTGATATTGATTATGATAATGATTATGAGGCTCAAGCAATGGAACACGATATTTGTTATAGCAGAATTGTTAGAAGAGTGCATAAATGTAAATATAAATTTTATGTTCAGATTGTATTTATTGGGCAACCCCCTATTAAATATAATCAGTCAACTGGCGAAGTGAGACACCCTTCAGGTACGGGTAAAGTCGGTCTTGATATTGGTCCATCAACTATTGCTATAGTTTCTCATCAAGATGTTAAATTACTTGAATTAGCTGATAGAGTACATGATATCGAAAAGCAAAAGCAGTTATTGCTTCGCAAGATGGACAGAAGTCGAAGAGCTGCAAATATCGGCAACTATAATAAGGATGGTACGATTAAAAAGAGTAAAAAATGGGTACGTTCAAATCACTATAATAAAGCATTAGCTCGATTAAAAGAATTATATAACAAGCAAGCTCGCATAAGAAAAGAGCAACACGAAATTTTAGCCAATTATATAATTTCGTTGGGAGATGAAATATATGTTGAAACAATGAATTTTGCAGGATTGGCTAAAAAGGGCAAATTAGAAACAAATGCTGATGGTCATTATAAACGTAGAAAGCGTTTTGGCAAATCAATTGGTAATCGAGCACCCGCTATGTTAATAGATATTATTAATAGAAAACTTAGCTATTATAATTGCAGTATCAATAAAATAAATACCATCAAAGCAAGAGCTAGTCAATTTAATCATATTGATGGAACGTATATCAAAAAATCCCTTAGCCAACGATGGGCTAAGGCAGGAAACAAAGATATTCAACGTGATATTTATAGTGCATTCTTGATTATGAATATCAATAACGACTTAAGCACATTTAATATTGAGGCTTGCAATGCAGAATTTGAACATTTTTGTAAACTTCACGATATAGAAATAGAAAGATTAAAACATTGTTATAATTTAAAATCTATCGGAATTTAAATTATTTAAACATATAAGTCTAGACACGGGCTTTATGCTATCGCTAATGGTTGCAAAGGCAGCTTTGGTAGTGAAAGTCTTATAGAAACAGATTAGTCTGATTGGCTTTTGAGTAATCAGGAAGTCTGCGTATATAAGAACCCCACCAATTTATTGGTGGGAGTGTCAGTCTATAAATAATATTAATTATTGCACAAATAATGACTAATACAAAAATTAGACCCATCATTCCTTGGCTTTGTTCATAATAATTGACATAACCTTGACCTGTATCTTGGGTATCAGGGATAAGTTCCGTCATTTCTGTACCATCTTCATAAGTTCCCTCGTTAGAATTACCGGCATACTGATTTGTACCGTCTTCTCCCATATATTTCCCCTCCTTTCAAAGATATTATAATATAACACAGCACGAAGAATCAAATACAAATATCGTAAAGAAATGTGCGTAAAATTTATAATTAGAATTGACAAAAATGGAAAACGTGGTATTTTACGGGTGTATTTTTACCCGAATAATTTATTTATACATAATAAACGATAAGAGAGATTTTATATTTAAAATTAGTTGCTCAAAAAAAACACTCAAAAACAACTAAAAAAATAAAAATCCCTTTTTTATTTGCGGTAAAAAAAGGGTAATACAAGTACATAATTGCTAATCGACCAATAACACCGCCTCTAAAGATTGAGAAGGGTTTAAGCTTATTTATCGTATTTTATGAGACTTGTATTAAAAGGAGGAACAATAAAATGGAAGAATTAGTAAATGGAGCACAACAAGCAGGTCAAAATGGTCAAGGATATATTGACTATTATGCACAATCACAAGGTTATATGACTATGATAATGTTCTTGGTTTTTGCCTTGGCAGCAATTAGTCTTATTTTCTTATTTGTACAACTTAAACATAAAAAATATGAAGCTCAAGCGCGCGTAGAAGCTTCAAAATATTCAGCAGTTGGTGATATTAAAGTTGCAGAGATATACTCTTCTGCAGGTATGTCTAAGAACAAAAGAAAGGTCACATCACATGATAAAAAAGTTTCTGAAATAGTTGAAGTAAGCAAATTAGATGAAATTGATAGACTTAAAAGTCTTCTTCGTTCTGAAGATATTGATAATCGGGATGAATTATTATCATTACTTCAAGAAATAGAAGAAAAATTTGAAGAAGAGAATTAGCACTGGCTAATTCTTTTTTTGTATGGAATTAAACTATTATATATGCTATAATTGGATATCATAAAATACGGAGGATAGTATGGATATTAATAATCAATTAGCAAAAATTAAAGTAATAGGTGTTGGTGGTGGAGGTAATAACGCTGTAAACCGAATGTTAGAACACAATATAAAAAACGTCGAATTTTTTATAGCCAATACTGATGTCCAAGTACTTCATCAAAGTAAACTGGATTCTAAAATTGCTTTGGGCAAAACACTAACGAAAGGTCTTGGTGCCGGAGGAAATCCAGATATAGGAAAAAAAGCCGCTTTAGAATCAGAAAAAACACTTTTAAATATTCTTCAAGATACAGACATGCTATTTATTGCCGCAGGAATGGGCGGTGGTACGGGAACTGGCGCCGCCCCTATTATTGCTAAACTTGCGAAAGATTTAGGTATTTTAACAGTAGGTGTTGTTACGACTCCATTTTCATTTGAAGGAAAAAAAAGAAATAGTAATGCACTTGAGGGCATTGACGAACTGATGAAGAATGTAGATTCCTTAATTAGTGTATCAAATGACAGATTAATAAAACTTATTGGAGGTCTTCCCCTTAAAGAATCCTTTCAAGAAGCTGATAAGGTTCTAGCTCAAGCAATTGAAACGATTACAGATTTAATTGCAACGCCAGCCTTAATTAATTTAGATTTTGCAGATGTTTGTTCTGTAATGAGAGACAAAGGTAATTCTTTAATTGGTATTGGTCATGCAAAAGGTGATGATAAGGCCAAAGACGCTGCATTAAAAGCTATTTCTTCGCCATTATTAGAAGTGTCTGTAGCTGGTGCTAAAGATGCAATTATTAATGTAACTGGTGGACCAAATGTATCTTTACTAGATGCAAATATAGTTTTGGAAACAATAACATCTCAAGTTGGTAATGATTTAAATACTTATTTAGGGATTTCAATCAACGAAGACCTTGGTGATGAAATAATAGTTACTATAATCGCGACTGGTCTAAAAGACACAAAAAATAAATCTGTGGAAAATCAATCAAATATTGCTGAAGTCATAAAGACAAATAAAGCAAAGTATGTATATGATTTACAATCCTCTAAAGAATCAACTAATAAACAAACAGATGATTTAGAAATTCCTAATTTTTTCAAAAAAAGAAGTTCAATCTATTATTAGAAGACGAAAGTCTTCTTTTTTAAGTTTCTTAATAGTATTATATATGCTATAATTAGATAGCTTGATATTCGATTAACAGGAGGAGTCTATGACAAAAGATTTAAAGGAGCAACTACAATTTAATATAGAGGAAAGTATTAAAGAAACTGAACAAAAACTGGATACTATTCCTAAAACTAAACAGAATCATAAGAAAATATTATTTTATATTTATAAACTTGAAAAACTAAAAAGCTATTTACCAGGAAGTGAAAAATTGTAAAAAAGGAGTTTTTATGAGTGTAATAGAAAAAGTTAAAGAACTATGGAACAGTAATTGTGATGACTATTATATTACTGATATTAATAACAACGTTATATCTTCATTTTATTTTGGTGAAGCATTTAAATCAGAAAATGCAGATAAAATTCTTAAACAATCCGAAGAAACTATTTTTAATTGGTTTATAGAAAATAAATGGGGACATTGCATATTAAAAGTACAACTTAAAGGAGAAAATTTATGAGAAAAATTAAAAGTTTTTTAATTTGTTTGGTTACTGTTTATTTAGTTGTTTTTTCTAAACCGATTAGTGCTCTATCAATAATTGATGACAGCGATTATTATTTAGGAAGTAATGTAAGCATGATTGAGAACACTATAGAGTTAAACATTGGAGAAAAATTAAAAAACATTGATGTGCTTAATTGTTTTAGAATAAAAAATGACGAAAATGTATCAATCAAGTATGATTCCACTTCCATTGATACGGATATCGAAAAGGAACAGGAATTAAAAGTTACCATTAAGGATGGGACAGATACGTATGTTGTTTCTATAAATGTTGATATTCAAGATACAGAATTTTCTAACAAGTCTGTGCCTGTTTTAGCGTATTTACTATTAGTATTTTTACTCTGTTTAACCTTAACATTTATGGGATATGGTAAATGTGTATAAAGGAGGAATTATCATGTTAAAACTTATTGAAATACCCGAATCTATAAAAAATATTTATTTAGTGGATACTGAAAATTGCTATCCAGAAATTATTTCATCCAAAAATAATTTATATATTTACTTTTTAGGACACAATAAAAAAATCAATGCAGAGACAATAAGCAATAGCGAGTCTATGCTGCAATTCATTAATTGTGAAGCAGATGGAAAAAATGCATTAGATTTTGTCTTGGTTGGATATCTGTCAATTCTCGCTAATAGATTTAAAAACAAAAATTATTATATATATTCAAATGATAAGGGCTATGATTCAGTGATTTCTGTTATTGCTGATATTTGTTCAGTAAATATTCAAAGAATCAAGGTTGAACCCCTTCAAGAAATTGAAAAGCGTATTGGGGATGCTCGACTTGTAGGCGCATTAAAAGACTCTGGCTTATTCGAAGATGCAGTTAAAAGTCTAAGAACAAACAACAATTTATATGAATATTTAATTGCCAAATATGGATATGATGAAGGTATTAAACTGTTCTCTATGTTTTCTGAGACTTATAATCGAAGATTAAGAAATAAATTACGTAAACGACGCAAACTGGAACGGGATAGACTAATCAAAAATCATTTTTCTGAAAAACAGCGTGAGAAGATTTATAAATTAAATATTGTAATTGAAGTTGAAAAGTGTATTAAAGAGAATCTTCCGCTTCGAGATATTCTTGTCTCCAAGTTTGGAGAAGAACGAGGTGCTCAATTGTATAAAGAATATTCGGTATAGGGTAAGATATTCATTAAAACTTGTCCATAACATTGGCGAAGAGAACCTACCGCATATTACTTTTACAGGATATGCGAGAATATCATGGAAATACTTTGTATTTCCTTTTGATACTGTTAAATTTATTAGGAGAGTTCGGTTATGAATATTTCGGAAATTATTTTTTCTGGTGTACTGACACTTATAATCTTCATTATTATATTTTTATTCTTAAAAGTTGATAAATTAGAAAAAGAATATCATATTTTCACTGATGAACATACTTTAAAAAAATAGTTATAATCCACAAGCTCATATGAGCCTGTGGATTATTATTTTTGGTTTATAGTTGGATGCGCTCTAATCTAGTTAAAAAAATATTAAACAATGAACACAGAACTATATTTTTCGAAGCTCATATGAGCTTCGAGGCTAAAATAATATGTAATTATATTTCAGGCTCATATGAGCCTGAAATTTTTATGTTTTATCTTCACTTTAAAATTCAATATGATATAATACCAAAAATCAAATTGGAGGTATATTTTATGGATATTTCAATTAGATGTAAAATTACTATGACAGAAGCTATGAATGAATATTTAATGAATCGGTTTAAAAAGTTAAACAGGTATAAAGTTCTTGATAATTCAAGAGTTTCCATTTTAGTTAAACCACATGAAGCAGCAGTAAAAATTCAAACACTTATTTCTAATAAATATGGTAATTTTAAAGTCACTACAATGGCTTCAGATTACTACACTGCAGTAGACTTACATATAGATAAAGTTAAAAACAAGCTTTGTAAAATAAAAGAATTAAAGTATCGCTCTTTAAATAAGAAGCAAATCGGAATGAGCTATAAATATATTCAAGAATCAAAATCCAATAATAATGATGCAACTATATAACGTATTCTTATCTGCAGGAAATCGCGAAGTGTTAATTTTTTCGATTGGATTTTCTATTATTGCAATTAGCTTATCACTCATGAGCTTAGTATTAGAATTGGTTTCTAAATTTTATAGAACAGGGAGACGTGGAAGAATATTACAAATTGTTGATATTCTAAAAATTGCAGGAGTATCTTTTTCTTTGTTGGCTGTTATAAGCTATTTAATAGGAGCAGCGAATAACATTTTTATAGTAATATAAATAAAGGAGGTAATATGAAAGAATTAAAAGATATTTTAAACCAAAAATCTAAGTTATTAAAAAATAAATACGCAAAAGTTGAAAAGAATAAAAAAGCATCAGTCATCGTAATAATATTAGTAATTCTGGGATTGATTATTTCCACGTTCATATTTTCAAGCAAAAAAACAGACTCTGAGGTTACAATGATTGATGTCGGAGAGGCTCAATCAATTGTACTAAAAAATGGTCAAGATGTAGTTTTATATGACGCTGGAAGTGATGATTTACATAAAACCGCTATTGATGATTATATGTCATACAGTAAAACAGATAAAATAGATACTTTGATTTTATCACACAACGATATACAAAATATCAATAATGCAATTTTTGTTATTGAAAAGTATGATATACAGAAAATATATATGTCAGATTTTGGTAATGGAAGCAAAACTTATAAGAGACTTTTAAAATTTATTAATGAGAAAAATATTGAAGTTATTAATCCACATTTTGGTGATAATTTTAAAATTGGAGATGGGACTATAGAATTCATAAATCCTGATAAAACTTATAAAAACAGAAATGATGCAAGTTTGTGCATACGATATATTGATAAATATGGTCTTTCTGTAATTGCTACTGGGGATGCATCTGATATAGTTGAAAAAGATATAATTAAATCATATGATATTAACCAATACAATACTAATGAAATTAAATATCACAATTATATAATAGCTGGTCGCAGAGGTTCGTCTTATGCTACTAGTGATTACTTTTTAAATAGCATTCAACCTGAAGGGGTTCTTATTTCAAGTGGAGACTATGACACCTACAAACATCCTTCAAAAAAACTAATAGAAAGACTTGAACAAAAGAATATTGCATATTTCAAAACAAATGAATCGAGTACGATACAATTAAAATCTAACGAAACAGGAATCAGTGTTTCTACTATAGCAGTCCCCAAAGCAAATGAAGTAATAATGACAGATAAAGAAGCAAAACAATATGCAATTAATGTTCGAAAACAAGCAATTGCTGAAGCAAAATACATTGGAAATAGAAATACAATGCATTACTTTAAAAATGATAATCCTAAAGTTGATAAAATAACAGATTCGAGTATTACGTACTTTAATTCAAAGGAGGATGCTGAGAAAGCTGGTTTTAGCTACTCAGAGTAGTTTTTATGGAGTATAGGTATAAATATGACCCTATAGGTAAATGTTCGTTAGAATTGAACTCTAGTGGGACTTTAAGTGAGTTGTGCTTTCCTATAGCATATATATTAAATAGATATGATTATAATACAGAAGAGAATGTTCGCTCTTTTTTCAAAGATAGAAAACTCTTATTAAAAATTGAGGATTCAGAAGTAGTTGAGTTTATTGTCACAGTTGATTATATATCAGTTTATGATAGATATTTAATTTCTTTTAGCGAAATAGACGATAGTATAAACTATGAGACCCATTTCTTGTATTTTTGTTTAGTTTTATATAAAATGTTAATCAGATATCAAGAGCCCATAAATGTTCTTGATGCTATTATTTCAATAACTTTATCTATTGGGGGTGATACAGGTGAAAATTAATCTCGAAGGAGTAAAAGGTATTTTTTCAGAAGAACAAATTAAGATATTAAAAGACACCTTTAAACAACTGGAAAAAGAATATGAAAATATTCACTTTAGTGAAATAAATATAAGCGCAGTGAAAAATAGCTTATATACTGAATTAAAAATTTTAATCCCAACTAAAAAGATTCTGCTAAAAACCAAAACAGAATCCAGTAATTTTGATTTTCTTGTACAACACTCATATAATAAAATAAAAAAACAAATAAAAAGATATCAATCATATTTATAAGGGCAATCGTGCCCTTTTTTTGTATGTGAAACATAATTTGTTTCCCGTGAAACATAAAAATTATACAACTATGAGTGTTCTTTTTGCACTAATTGTTCATTATATTGATATATAATTGCTAAAATGGTAAAATATTTATTATCAAAAATATGGAGGAATTCTATTTTATGAGTGGACAAAATAAACGAATAATAATGTATAAAACATTCATTTGTTATATTAATGAAGATTTGCTAAATGCTTTTTATGCAAAAAGAATTACAACCAATTTTTCAGAATGGATAAGAAAGGAAGCAAAGAAATGCTATTCAATTGAGTTAAATAATAAAAACGATATTTTGGATTTAAAAGATAAAGTTTTATTAGAATATTATGATAATATTGGAGAATGGATTAAAGAAAGAATGAGAAAAGCAATGTCACAAAATAGCAATGAGGACACTAAGTACATAATTATGCGTTATATAAATGAAAATAATTCTTTATATCTTTATGAAGATACGCTTTTAAGTTTAAAATGTAATACCCCCATTTATAATTGGAGTAGTAATAAGTTAAAGGCAAAATTATTTGATTATACAGAGGATGCAAGAAAATGTATTGAAGAAGAGATATCTGCTAATTATAAATGTATTGTGGTAAATATGTGAAAACGTCAGGCTCATATGAGCCTGACGCTTAATTTTAGATATAATAAAGCTCATATGAGCTTATAATTATTCTATAAAAGTACTAACTATTTCCTTTAATAAGGATATCATACCCTTTTTTTGAGTTTCTATATGCATTTTTGGCATTATTATTTTTTTGGATAAATTATAATAAGAAACTAAAGCTTGTGCATCAGCATGAGCTAATTCCTTAAGTTGGTCATCAGTTCTTAAATAATTTTCTCTATCGTTATAATTATCAATATATGCATGTTCTACTATAATAGCAGGAATATTAAGCATATAGCTTTCACGGATTATTCCATAATAATCTTTTGCACTACCATTTTGATAATACTCGATATTTGATTCTTTATCTTTTAATAATTTTGTGAAAGTTCCATTATTTTTTAATCCAAGTTGACTCAAATTAGATAGAATAGTGCTACCAAGCTGATTCATAGAAGGATAAAATTTAGAACTATTTGGGATATATACTTCAGAGCCACTAGCGTTATGCTTATCGCAAGCATTCATATGCAAACTTACAATAATTGTAGCATTATATTTTTGTGCTAATTGTGCTCTTTCTTTAAGAGTCAAACAATAAGAATCGTCAGTTCTAGTCATGAAAACATTTACGTTATAGTTATCGAGTTCTTCTTTTAGGTAATTAGCGACTTTTAGGTTGAGTTCTTTCTCTTTCAAACCCTCATACTCTGCGCCAACTGCCTGTTTTTTTTCAATGTTTTGTTCAACACTTCCACCATGTCCAGCGTCAATAACAATATTTATTGGTACTGTTTCTTCCTGGGCTAGTAATGGTGTTATTGATGTTACCAGCATAAGGATAGCTAAGAATGCAATAACTATTTTCTTCGCATTACATTTTGGATTATTTAGAGTTTTTTCTTTTTTCTTAAAATACAAATAATCACCTCCAAATTTCAGGAGATAATATAACGAAAATACATATATAAAACAATAAAAAAAATATAAAAAATAATTTTAGGTATTTTTCATAGTTTCTTTCATGTTTGATAGAATTGTTTGAATTTTTGCAATATCTTTTTGTGATAGGGAGTTGGGTTTTCCTAATGTCAGAATATAATTAACTAACATTTGAGGATTAGTGAAAAGCTTTTTATCCTCAAAATCGCACTCAGCCTGTTGAAGATAAACTACAGAATCAATCCAACAGCAAATTCCATTATTTTTTAGAATTTGCGATAATATCCAAGTTTGTCGATTGACTTGTTTTATTGGATTTTTTAAATCTTTTTCATAAAGATGTCCACTTCTGGAATATTTTATTTGTGTCCAAGTCGTGCTATCGGAACTACCAGATAATCTTCCACTGTAGTTTTTAGTTTCCACAATAACAAGTCCCCGTTCACTAATGATAAGGTTGTCAATTTCGGCCCTTTTTCCTTCATGAATAAGAGGAATATTTGATTTTACAATATAAGAATCTGGTAAATTTGAAAGTGATTTTTGAGTATTTTCTTCTCCTTTAATTCCCGAGTTTAATTTCTTATATCTACTTATTGTGAAGTTCATTGATGCTAAACAGAATATTGCAATAATCAAGAAAGGTTGCAAGTCCATTCTTTTTTGGAAGTTCTCTGCAGGATTTCCTTGTGTTATTTGTGAGGTTGGACTAAAAAAATACATAATAGCAAATATAACAATACTGCCTAAAATAATAGTTGCAATTAAATAATTACGTCTCTTTTTATGATTATCAGTCATATTAGTGACTCCTTTCTATTTTTTTCATTATACTACATTTTTTTGCAAGTAAAAATTATTTTCACTAAAAAAAGACAACTCTAAATCAGAGCTGTCTTCCCATTTTCTTCAATTTCCCAAACTTTTAATGCGTGTTTTTCCAGTAACTCTCGTCTAATGATACAGTTAACTGGTTTTTCATGTATTTTATCACTTACAACAAAATAAACATTTGATGGTCCGTGTTTTTTTTCAATACATTTATGGTATGAATTATAAACCATTTTAGTTGTATGATTTGTTTTATATTCTGGGATTATTTCGTCTAATAAAACATTCTCTAAATCATAAGAAGACAAAGATGTTTCGTTAGTAATGATATTAAATATTTCTTTTTTAGAAATCAATATTGCTTTGGTATAAGCAATATTTTCATTGGTTAGAAGTTTTTTATCTTTTGAATAGTTGTGTGTTGCAATTGACTCATCGAGTACGTGATATACTAATAAATAGTAATCTGTTTTCAAACTATTGTTTAATAGCCAGCCAATCCTTTGACTGTTAATATTAAATAATTCTTGAGAAAAAGTAGGAATATAACCCGCCATTGCTTTAACATCAACAACTTTAACTTGATTATTAATTAAACAAATTGTATCCATTCCCATTTTTTGAAATTCTCGCTCTTTAATTTCCGAAATTAATTTCATAGTATCATTATAAAAGATTTCTGTTTTTTTTAAGTACTTAAAAGATTCTTCTTCAAATTTTTTATCTGTATTATATAATGAAAATATTTTTGCCATTAATTATTTTCTCCTCTAAACTAAATAATTATTTTATAATTTAGCCTATACTAAATTTTTTTTAAACTGAAATTGATATTTTCAGCATCATTTTTTAGCTTATCAAAAATTTTAAGTAATGCTTCACAATCATTTACTGCCCTATGGGCTTGATACTCTATTCCAAAATATCTTGCAAGTGTTTCCTGTTTGTTATTAGGAATATTACCATTATTTACATAATTAAGTGCTTTAGATAGTAACATGGTATCTAAAATATATGTAAATTTAAATTCCACATTACTCCGCTTACAGGCTTCTTTTAAAAATGGGATATCAAATTTCGCCCCATTGTGAGCAACTGATATTTTTGATTCCCCAAGCCAGCACATAAAATTCTTCACTGCTTCGCTTTCCGGAATTTGATTTAATAAATCAACATTCTTTATTCCCGTCACTTCTGTAATTTTTGCCGAGATATACATTTGCTTACCAGCTTTAATAGGAGCACATAATGTAGAAAAGCGGTCTACTACTTTCCCGTTTTTTACTTTAATAGCACCTATTTCTATTATTCTATCTTCCTTTTTATTAAATCCGGTAGTTTCTAGGTCAAAGACAACGTACTCTTGAATTGATTGAATCGTTAAAGTCTCTTCATCTATAAAACCAGGACATATAGGAAATCTAACACATCTGTTTAAATTAGTGCTATCAATTAGACTTCCACAAAGTGGACACTTCATATAACATCTTCCTTTCTATTTAAATTTCGCATAATATGCTATCGAATTATAGCATATAATATCTATATAGGTAATAGTTTAAATAAAATAATTAAAAAAGACCTATAAATAGGCCTTAATAAAGAGTATTAGCCTGTTTTAATAAAGATGTAAAAAAAATTATTTCTTTATTATTTATGTATTGTTGATTAATATTACTAGCAATATCAACCAATTTGAATTTTGAATCTTCAAATAGTATTTTTAAAAGTATATTTTTTCCATTAACTCTTACAAAATAGTAAGCCACTAAATCATTTTTTACATCATCTATGCCATCGCCGAAAAATTCATCATCCATGTTCAAATTAACTTTAGTCATCATCCTAGCAAACTCTTTACTGTTTTTTATTCTAACTCCAATATTATTAAAATATATATCTAATATTTTATAATGACTATTTTTTGGGGATTTAAATGTCCAGGACATTCGTTTTAAATGCTTATAATAAAATGCTGCCTCCATCTCTTTGATTTTTTTTACTATGGTTCTATAAGAAGAAATATTTAAACTTATTGGCTTATTTAATACTTTTGACATTGTTAGGTATGCCTCTAACAATTCTTTCTTATTACTTATTACGGCATCTGTTGAGTGGGTTGTTATAAAATTAAGATAGAAAGGTTTAAATTTTTTATTACGCTTATAATGAAAAATCTTACTTTGCATATATTGTAATAAAATATTTTTGGCAATTTCATTGGTATTATTGCTGATTTGATATATATTTTTAATTGGATATACAGAATTTAATACCTCTATTAGTTTAGTTGATGGAATACTATATATTTTCAACGTACTACAAACATAGTGAGAACTAAAAAAATTATAAGTATTTACTTTTTTTTCAATTGTATAGCTAGGAAACAAATTTTGTAGGGCTTCTTTGCGACTATTACTCATTAATACTTTGCTTATGTTTATAGAAGGGGTATTGCTAAGCCGAGAATTTGAAAATAATTTTTGCCATTTTTTTAAATCGATAAAAAAGTCATACTTGATAAAATTTCCACCTATTTTTATAAATAGCTTTTTTAAAAAAAGATAATTAAAATCATTGTGCGAACTAATGAATAAAAAAAGCAGTTTTACATTAATTGGAAAATATTTTCCGCCTTTATAAACTAAAATCTGTAAATTTGATGTAATCATTAGACATAGTTCTTGATTAAAGTTTGTTTCATCGTTATATGTTACTTTAAAATTTAGTTGTTGGTTGTTTTTAGTTACTTTATTAAATGAACGGATAGTAATGATTAAAAAATTAGAAGAGGCACTATACTTCATATTGACGTATTTACCATGAATTGATGCAGTAAGAGGATAAAGCTCTTCACAGTCGAGTTTATTTAAAGTATCGATACGTTTTTTATTATTTTCATTTACCAAATAAAGATAATGAGTGTCTAGATAGTCGTCTAAGTTATAAGTATCTGTATCTATTTCGTTTTTTATTAGTATGTAATTATTATTAAGATAGTTGTACATATATTTGTATATGTTTAGTATTTTATAAGTGTTTTCATCTTGAGTTATCATATATTATCCTCCAAAAATATAATAGGAGTTAAATTATATCATATACTATACTAAATTAAGAAAAAATATATTATAATATGTAAAAAGATTGTAGTAGTTAGGTTCTTGAATTTATATTTGTTTTGTGTTAGTATCTTTGTGCAGACATTTATAAATCCTAACATTATAGAGTCTGTTCTCTTGAAAGATGTAATTTATTTTTTCTCTTTATAGCTATATGTCATACCATATATAGCAGTAAAAAAAGCTCGACAAAAGTTGAGCTTTTTATGTTATACTTAATCATAATAGGTAATTTATTAAGAGATTAAGAATCAAATAGAGGAGTATATTAATGGAAAACAGTTTAGAAAAAGTAAAAGAAGAAGCAAAAATATTTTTACGCATGCCGATACATGAAAGTGAATTATCACCAATAGTCGTTATACATCCTATATGGCAATCAGGAATTATAAATACAAAAAAATATGGCTTACTCAATATTCTTGAAAACCCTGATAAAATGGAAGATGTATATTCTGAATATGAAGACTATATTGACATATATGATAATGTTAGCTCTCTTATTTCATTGCTTATAACTAATCCATATAAATTAGTTTTCTTTAAATATATTTCAGAATATTTAAATGAAAAAGAGTATGCAGATGCATTACGCATTGCTTATACGTCATCTGAAGCGCCAAATATAGATATTAATGTTTCAAAAAGTGAACTTATAAGATTTTTTAAAAATGCTAAGAAAAAACATTTAATGGACGAAAAAGAAAATCAGAAATATAATAATTTGCCAGAAGTCATAACAGTATATAGAGGAGCAAGTACTGATAAAAAAACAGAAGAAGCTTACAAAGGTATTTCTTGGTCAACTTCTTTAAAACAAGCTAAATGGTTTGCTGAAAGATACAGTAAGATAGATGATAGATGTAGTATGTTAGTAAAAGCAAAAATTAATAAAAAATACATACTAGGTTTTTTTGACGATGAAGATGAAGTAGTAATTGATTACAATAAAATCTTTGATTTGGAATTCTTAAAATAAATGGTGTAAAAAATTATAATTTTATATCTAATTTTAGATTATCCACATAAACACTATACTTTCAAGAAGTTTGAAGTATAGAAAACACTTATTTTACCACGAATTTACCACGATTGAATGAGCCTTGATATGACATTAAAGAAACATGGGAGATAGTACAAAATATTTGGCTATCTCCCGTCTTTCTTAATTTTGTTGTAACACTTAATGAGTATCTTCTTTTTCTGATTGTTCTTGCAAAAATTTAATACTATTTTGAATATATTCTTTGTCTTTTTCTGTTGCAACTTCTTCTAATTGTTTAAATAAAGCAATACTTTCATTTCGTTTACCTAATACGTTAAATGCGGTTGCAATGTTGAGATACCATGTCATTTCATCATTCATATCTTTAGGTTTCGTATCTATTGCGAGAAGTTTTTCTAAAAAGAGTTCTCCATTTTTGTTTTGTTGATATTCTCTTACAATATCGTTGTTCATCTTTCTGAACTGACGTCTTCTCTGCATTAAAGCAAGGAATACAATAAAGAAATAAACAATAGTAATAACAGCAATACCACCAACGATACTACCAAAAAAAACAATTGTTGATTTTACATAGGGAATTACTATGTTCACATAAATGAATAACAACACTGCCCAAAATAAAAATGCTAATCTAATGAGCCATTTATCTCTTTTTTCATACATTGCTTTTTTATTTTTTAGATTTTCGGGCTCGTAAATCATTTTTTTCACTCCTTTATTGCTACATCAATCAGAATTTGTTTCATTGTTCTGATTTTGTTTTTTCCATTCCTTATAATCTTTTTGAGTTTTTTGTTGTCTTTTAACATCTGCCATTTTTTCTAAAATTATTTCTACATCTGGTTGACTGTGTTGCTCTAGTAGAGAATAGAAAATAAGGTTATCATCGCTTGTATATACTGAAATATTAAAAAACAAATCACTTTATACAATTTCTTGCATGATATAGGAAATTTCTTCTGCATGTTCTTTATCAGTTTTTCCTTCATTAAGATATATACTTGTTTCTATTTCATATTCCTTTTTTTCAGATATTCTTCTATACTTTTCTTACCATTCCATTCTGTCGTAGTTGTATGCCCTTGAACTTCAAATTGATAACCTCTTATAAAAGGCCTATCTTGAAATAAAGGAGTTGCAAGTTCTTTTATTTCATCAGAATAGTAATAAATATGGTAACTATCCTCAAAAAATCCAGTATTTCGTGTATATACAGTAGTAGTTTGAGAAGCGTTTTCTTTACTGGAAACTTCTACCATAATCCAGTTTAATCCTATTTTTTCTTCTTTGTACTTCTTCACTTCTGTAATGATAAATTCTTCATTGTATTTGTCCTTTAATTTGGATAAGATATATTTTTGTGCTTCTTCACTAGAGTTAAAATAATGCGAATAACCGCTTACAGCCATTAATAGTCCCAGACATTATAAATCATCAAATCACATAGAGGTGGCGATTATGCGATATAAAAAAATTTTATTAGGTGTTATAGCAAGCGTGCTTTGTACAGTTCTACAAACTGGAAGTTAATATGTATCTACATAATTTTCGGTTTGCATTCTGCCGTTTTCATCTGTATAGGTCATGCTTGATACATAACCGTTATCTGATGGTAAATCTACATAATCATCATGTTGATGACTTTTATGCATTCTATAGCGTACGGTGATTTTATACCATCCATGCTCGTCTGTTGCGTTCCATTCATATGTGGTATATCTTGCTCGTGTTTGTAAAGAATAGAAATCTCTGCACTTTTCAACGGAGTCCGCTTTTTCAAGAGAAGTATATTCTAGAAATTCTTCACGCATGCCAACATAGGGAAGTTTGTCTTTTAAATTTTCCATCGCTTGTTTATCGCTACCAGATACATAGGTATAGACTGTGTTATCATTGCAGGTTAATTCATTCTTGTTTAATATATCCAATTCATATATTTTATCATTAAGAACTACTTCTGTGAGCAACAAGGTATCATCATAATCTATCATCAGTGAATTAACAGATTTAACTAGTTGATAGATATTAGCCATTGATACATCACTAAATGTTCCGTTAACCCTTAGCAAATAAACATCATATTCCTCATACTTCTGCGAATATGAAATATTAACTGCAACATTTGAAATGCCATACTCTGAACAAAGAGATACTGCTTTGCTTTTGCATTCTTCAAATGCTTGTTCTTTTCTAGTATTTTTTTGCCAAATATTAATTATAAAAATGCTTATAACTATAAGTGCAATACCCAATAATATAAGTTTGTTCTTTTTTTGCATATTAATCTCCATTCCCACGCCTTTCAGTTGGCGGCACAAATAGTAATGAAAGTTTCGACTTTCTCCATGTTTTGTCCTATACTAAAAGCGAGAAGCTACACTACAGAGCACGGGGAGGTGAGTCGTAAAAACTCTCTCGTTTTAGACAGCATATTAATCAGTGTAAGTTCCACCGTTTACGCACAAATAAGCGACTCTTTTAGACTTGGTGGATGTCCCCTTCAAGTTGAGGTTTACATTTTTCAAAATAACTATGAAATCTGTTGCTGTCGAGAAAAATTCTAATTTGTCGCTTTCTTCATACCCATATTATAACTGTTCCATATATCCGCCACAATAAAAATCAGCATACCCTCTAATATTTTTTTGCCTTGAAAATGCACATTTGTTCTTTCTTCCTTCCTCTTGATTACCCACATCAGAAAAGAAAAAGCCCTGTCAAGAGACTTGCCACCATTGGTGGTGCTTTGCGCGCTTTACTAGGCTTTTTGTTTGTTGTATCTTCCATGTAAGAGGTACCCATATTCCAGCCATTCTTCCCCGCTGTCAAAGAAGTTATCATAATGTCAACGTTTCAACTCTGTATTTAGATGTTCCTCTGCTCTTAAAAACTGACAGGCTTCTTTTCTGGACTGATTGACATAGTTCCATCTCCCTGAAATCCAATTTCTGTTTTTTCTCATATAGTGATTTCAAGTTAGAAGATAGTTCAATGCTCCAATTATTAATATATTTACTTACATTTGAATTATGGACATAATAAAAATATGAGATTCCCAGAAATAGAAATAAAATAATAAATATAGATATGATAACCTTTTTCATTTCTTCCCTCTCCCTTTCTAATTTAAGTATATCAAAAGTACTTTTTATTACAGGTACATTGTAATGTTGAAAATTGTCAGAATTATAAATATAATAGTGACTGCATTAAATAGCTTAGAAAGGATATTTTTATGAATGAAGATAAAATAAAAAAAAATAAGAAAAATAAGAAGAAAAGAAATGAAAAAAATAAGAAAAAAAGAAATAATGCTATGCAAAAGATAATTAAATTAGTAAATTCTAATATTGATACCTTTCCAAATATCCTGAGTTGTATTGCGTTAATTACGAGTGCAATCATAGTAGTAATTAATTATATAAATAGTATACTCAATATTGGATACTCAGGGTATTTGGGGTTTTATGACATATCTCTGCAAATGACTAACTCAATCCTTCAATTTTGGCATATGATTCTTTTTTCCTTTGGATTATCATTAATATTTTATATTAATTATAAGCTAATATATTATTTTTGGAATAAAATAAATAAATTAAAAATGCTTTTTTATAATATGGGTCCATGGATTTTGATATTTACTCTTTTATTACATTACTATCTTGGAGAGGGGAGTTGTATTTTTAGTTTTCAGTATGCAATATTTCTATCAGCAATCTTAGTTATACCCTGTTTTAGTTATGTTGGACTTGCATACAAAATTTGTGAAAATCCCAAAGCAAAGAATGTGAAAAACAAAGATAAAAAAGAAGACCATAAAAAATGGAAAAAAAGGCAATGTTGGGTATTTCCAATAGTTATCAGTATTTTTGGAGTTATTAGCTATTGGACTTTTGGTGTTGTGGATGGCTTAAAAACATCTGGAAAAAACTTACTATTAAATGAAAAGTACCATAATATTATTGAATATAATAATGAGAAATATTTATTATTAAAAGATAAAAATGATAATAAAATTATTATGTGTATAGTAGATAAAAAGAATGATGAATATAATATGAAAACATATTATGTAAAAAAGGGAAAGTACGCATATTTAAATGAATATAATAAATTAACTATAAAAGTTGAAGAATGTAAGATAGATATAAAATAATTAACGACTGAAGTACCTGATAATTTTGGGGATTTCAGTTTTTTTAAAAAAATAGTCAATCAAAAATTTGATTAACTATATTATCACTTGGATTATCTTGCTTATTTTTTTCATAAAATTTTAGTATTCCTGACTCAATAAAAAGTCAGCTATATGCATAGTTTTAATTCCTAGATAGTTTCCCCCAGAAAAATCGTCTGTTGTTAATACATATTTTGGGTAATTGTCCCTGATTTCAAGTAAACGTTCATATTCCCTTTTTTCTGTTTTTTCCGATTTTATTTCTTGAGTAACTTGAACGTAAAGTTTATTGTTTTGTTTTGTGGCCACAAAATCGATTTCTCCATCTGGAGTTTTACCTATTTGGACGTCGTACCCTCTTCTGCAAAGTTCCAAGTAAACTACATTTTCAAGACTAGAAGCTACTGTATCTGAATTATATCCAAGAACACTATATCTCAATGATGTATCTGCAAGGTAAAATTTTTCTTGTGTTTTCAATATCTCTTTACCACGCAAATCATATCGGGAACAACGATGCAGCAAATAAGCTTTTTCCAATTTTTCAAGATAACTATAAACAGTTTCATTATCTAACTTCCTTTTTTCAGATTTTAGATAATCTGAAATAGATTTTGCAGAAAAAGTGTTCCCGACGTTATTAAATGTATACTTTACAACACGTTCTAATTGGTCGATTTTTCTAACTTGATTTCGTTTTACTATATCAGAGAAAATAGTTGAATTATAAATATCTCTTACTATTGTATAAACTTCATCTTGAGTATATTTTTGCAAATGAGTAGCTGGAAACCCGCCCAATCTAACAAAATTAACTAATTCTTTTTTGGGCTCATCTACTTCAGCATAACTAGACTTGAATAATAAATACTCAGTGAATGATAGAGTGTAAATACGAAAGGATACATATCTTCCTGTTAAATATGTTGAAATTTCGGATGACATCATTCGCGAATTTGAACCTGTAATATAAATATCTACATCATAATCTGAAGCTAAAGAATTGACCACTTTTTCCCAGCCTTTAATTTCCTGCATTTCATCAAGGAAAAAATATGTTCTTCCATCTTTTGATAGACGTTTTTTTAATTCTATAAACATTTGTTTGGCAGTCATATCTTCGTATTCCATTGAGTCAAAGCGATAGCTAACTATTCTTTCTGGTAATACATTTCTCTTAGTCTCAAGCTCCTGCATTATCATTTTTAAAATAGTCGATTTTCCACATCTTCTTACCCCTGTGAGAATCTTAACAAAGGGTGTATCTGCATATGCCATTATTTTATCTACGTACATTGCTCTATAAATCATTATAATCACTCCTTTATTAAACAATACCGTAAATTCAATAAAAAATCAATTATTTTGCGATTTAAAACCGCAAAAACATATCAATTATATTGTATTTTAGAATATAATATTATTTTAACCAACTAAATTACTAATAAATAATTATACATAGATATGCCCATTCTTAATATTTATTAAAAATATTTAAAATTTATTTTTAATGTGGCAATAATATAATCAGTTCTGTATAATCCTTTATAATTATAACCATAATTATAGTATCAGCAGGAGGGTGAACTATATGTCGACTAAAGACGTGGCAAAATATTTAGTGGAAAATGGGTACAATATAGAATTAATAAGAAATGTAAATAATCCAACTCATTATAATTCTGAACATTTAATACTCGAATGTCAAAATGATATTATAGAATTTGGAAAAAATGAAAAAGTAAAAATGTATCTGGATAATGATATATTTTATAGCTATACATTATGTAGATACAAAACAAAACTTGGAACACCGGTTTTAGAATGCACCTTGAAAGAGGCATTAGATATATTTAATTTGCAAAACAAATAAAAAATCCCCAATAGGGGATTTTTTACTCAACTGTAAAAGTATAGTTACTTTCATATAACTCTGCTTTCATATTTTTAATCATTTTAGATACATTGATAGTTTGATTACTTTCATCATATGCTTTTTCCTCGTTCATTTCGTCGTCAATAGCATAAGCAGAAATAAACGCAATATCATTTAAAATATCTTTAGCTTTTTTCCCAGCTTCTTCTTTTAGTAAATCCATATCAACTGTTCTGGTTATAATATAATAGTCATCATATTGTTTGTACTCAATTTTAATAGATTTATATTTTTTAAATTTATTTTGTTCGTTTTTAAATTGTGCTTTTTCGTTTTCAAAAGCTTCATCTTTAGAGGAAAATACACCACCAGACATTGGATTATAGATGTCTACTTTTGTAACTTCCGTAGCAATTTTTAATTCGTCTCCATCAGATAGTAATGTGATTTTATTTGAATCGTTAAGTGGTAGTTCGTTTTGTTCATTAGGAGCAAATCCCTCAAAATTATTATCTGTAATAATATTTTTTGTATAATTCTCTGTATTTTTTAATGTATCTTTTGAATCAGAATTGGATTTTGAAGATGAAGTAGAACTACAACCTGCTAGGACTAACACAGCTAATATACTAAGTAAAATTTTTTTCATAACGAGTCTCCTTTATCGAATATTTTAGCGTAGCCAATTCTAACATATATTATTAGTATTGTACATTTTTTTTATGTTAATATATTATTAAACACATATATGGTACTGACACTCCAACGGCTAAAGCACGTTGGGTTCTTATATACATAGACTTCCAAACATACTCGAAAGCATATAAGACTAATCTGTTTCTATAAGACTTTCACTATCAATCATTCCTATGAATGAATTAACGATAGTATAAGGCTCGTGTCAAAACCTTATATCCACTCTTTTAGATTGCTATGCTGCTTAAATTTTTATGTCCTCTCAATCTGTCGACTTCTAAATTATGCAGTTTATAGAAAATTTCAAATCTGTCATTACATTTATTAATATCAAAACTCTTTAAATCATCTGCTATATTCATAATCAAAAACGCAGAATATAAATCCCTTTGTATCTTAACTCCATTAAAATCATTCCATCTCCGTGACAATGCTTTCTTATGATAAGTCCCGTCAAAATGATTAAACTGACTTGCTTTTGCATTCCAGGTATCAATTTTTATTAATTGCCTATCATAATAAGACAGTTTCCTATCTATAATTGATAATAACATTGCTGGTGCTCTGTTGGCGATAGATTTACCAAAACGTTTCTTTTTCTTATATCTGCCTTTATCATTTTTCTCTGTTTTTGATGATTTCTCTGCAAGACCGGAAAAGTTCATTGTCTCAACATATATGTTGTCTCCGAGAGATACAATCTCATTCGCCAAACATTCATGCTGATACTTTCTTACATCCGCCTGTTTTCGGTTCAGCTCTTTCAGCTGGTTTTGATATTTAATATAATGATTCGACTTATCCCATGTCACTTTCTTATTACCATGTTTTTTGACAGTTCCATCTTTGTTATAATTATTTGGATTAGTTGCCCTGCGGCTTCTGTCCATTTTTCTTAACAGTCTTCGTTTTTGATTTTCTATATTTTGTACTTTGTCTGCAAGTTCCAGTATCTTTACATCAGTAGATGATGAATAAGCAATAGTAGAAGTACCTATATCAATTCCTACATCTCCTTTACCGGTACAGTGTTTTATTTCGCCTGTTTCAGCATCAACTTTTACAGGCGGCCTGCCTTTGAAAACTATCTGAACATAATATTTATATTTATTTCGAACATATTTTCTTACAATTCTGCAATAAGAAATATTAGACTGCATTGACTGATATTCATAATAGTTGCCATAATCTATAATTACAGGAATCTTTAATCTGTTCCACAAAATCATATCATCTTTAAAGCGAATACCGGTCTTATTAGATTTACCTTCAAGAGAATTTAATTCGCCATATTTCTTATAATAAATCTTTTTACCATTGCCATAGAAAAATTTATCATATGATTTCCATAAAGCAGAAGCTATTTTCTGGGCAGTAAAAGAGTCGATATTATCTGAAAAATGCTGCTGCATTTTCTTTACATCATTGTGAAATGAATACTCTGACATACCATATTGTTTTTTGATTTCGGATATTTCTTTCCATATTGGTTTATCTGATTTCTTATCACCGGATAGACTGTTCATTAAAGAACGATACTTCTTTGTTTTAACCATTTCTTTATATCTGTTTTGTGTTATGTGAACTAGAGAATTATATATTTTTCTCCCGGTTTCGAAACGCCTGTCAAGTACATCTTCCTGATACAGTTCTGTTTTAAGTGGAAACTGCACAATAAAGTTTGCCATTGCATTCACCTCTTTTCTAATATCTCTTTTTTTGATTCTCCACATACTGTTTAATTGTTTCGCTGCACACATTATCAGCAGTAGAAACAAAATAATTTCTTGTCCATAAACTTGGCATTTTTGATAACTCTGCAAATTCTTCCCTTAATATTTTGCCTGTATATCCTTTTATCTGGTGCATAATGCCCGATGGACTTTGTGTCGGCAGACAGTTTAAGAACATATGAGAATGGTCTTTATCACATTCAATAGCGATAAGTTCTAAATCTAACTCCTTGCATTTTAAATTAACCAGTTCCTTAAATCTTTGCTCAACATTAGGGATTAAAAATATTTTTCTTCTGTATCTGGGACAAAAAACAAAATGATAATTTATTAAAGCTACTGTTGAATTCGTATGTCTGTATTTATTTTCCATACTTATAGTATACCATAATTTATGTATAATTTAAACGATAACATACACATGATTCGTATTACGCTATCCATCCCACACCTAAAGGGGTGGGCTTTCCGCTTTATCCTTGTAATTCTACCGGGAGAGATTTAATGTACAACTCAATCAGTATGGACAGTAATTATGATATTTGTAAAACTGGATTAAATGATAATAATTTATCCTCTAGCCAGAAAGGTAATAAAGAAATGAGACTAATATGCACAAAAATAAATAATGATGAAATCATAATAGCAGCTGACAGCTGTTTAAATATGAATAACGGCAATAAAATTAATATACAAAAAATTTTCTATGATAAAGCAAAATCACTAGTTATAGCATATGCAGGAGATAGTTCTATAGTAATGAATGGCCAAAACATAAAGATTAATAACATAATCGAGCATCATTTAAAAAAATACTTATACAGATTTTAATGAATTAAGGGAGTCTATAATTAGTGATATTATTTGTTTTTTACCTGGTGATAAAAAGGCATTAGGACAAATAATTTTTGCGTTTTTAAATTCTTCCAATGAATTAAAATTGAAAGATTACGAAATAGTTCGAGAAGCATATGCTGATATTAAGAACACTAAAATTTATCCAATAATAGATTCTGATACCTTTTTCTTTAAAAAGAATGAATTATGGTCTTGTGGTGCAATTAACCATCAATTAGTAAATACTACGTTTTACAAGTTAAAAAGAGAATGTTCTGATTTGGGAGAAAATGAAATAATCATAAAAACCATAGAAGAATTCTCAAAAAAACGATGATTATGAAAATATTAGTGGCTCTACATATATGGTCATACTTAATAATAAAGGTGTAATAAAAACATTTATAGATGGTAAAGAAAAAGAATTTCAGGAAAATGCGATGCAAAAACAATCTGTATCGGACGAGGTAAAAAAAATAGTTAATGAAACCTTAAAACGAATGATAAATGATTAATTTTTAGAGGAAAGTAATAAAAAGAGCGATTGCTCTTTTTATTTTACGTGAATCTTATATGATTTTTCGTGAAATAATGTATCACTTTACTTCTTTTGTTTAGTGGAAAGAGGGGACAATTATCATTGAATAAAATTTAAATAATTTTGCCCACTTAGAATATTAGTATTTGTTATATATTTATTATATAATTAATCAGGTTATATCAGACAAGACAATAGAAGATTATCATTATATTGAATCTGCTTGAGTCTAAGTAAAAAAGGGAAATATTTCCATAAGTTCCCTAATAAGATGGACTTTATAGAGAAGTAGTATTTTACTGCTTCTCTATTTTTATTATGCTATTTGCCTGGGTCTGTATTCAACAGAAATGCCTCAAAAAATTTTATTCTATTCTTTGATTATTATAGTAGTCTTCACTTTTCTATCACATCTTTCAGCTTATAACTATCAAAAATAAAAACAAATTTGGCATATTGTTTTGTTTAAAAAAAATTATTATAATTAAGTTAGATAATTTTAAATTAAGAGAGGGGAATTTTTATTATGGCAATTTTTATTGATGTTTTTTATCCGGAAAATTCAAAAATAAGTAACAGATTATCTGAACTAGTAAGTGACTGTCAGACTTTATTTGCTGATGCCTCAGTTCACAAAGAAGAAATTGAAACTAAGTTAGAGACATGTAACAAAATTATAAAAGAAGCTTATGAAAAGCTTTCTAAAACACCGCCCCCACTAGTTTCAATGGAAGAAAGTATCCAGTGGCCAGTGTATGTTAGTGAAGTACTCTTGGATATTTTTGCAAGTACAAGTGCTGTTTCTGCAATAAGATGGGCAATAGCAAATAACCTAGTAAAAACAGGAAAAATTTCAGCTGAAAGACTTGCTGAATTAGGTATAAATAGTGCTTTGAAAGTAACACTTCCGAAATGGCTTAATGTTTCTAGAGTTGTAGCTGAAAGTGGAGTAGCAATTGCAATTATGGTTGCTATTGATATGATTGTGGATGCTGCAAATGGAGCAATAGAACGTGATAAATTAAAAAAAGCAGTTAGAGAGGCCGCTATAACCCGTCTTGATGCAAAAGTTGTTGATATGTTTAATCGAAACCTACTAAAGACACTAGATGCAGTTATAGTTTCTTATAATGTATTTAGTAGTATGAGCCTTCCTCCAGAAGTATTTGACAAAATGATTCAAGAACTCGTTTTACAAAATAAAATATCAGAAGATTCTATTTCTAGAGATGTAGCAATTGACTGGTTGATTGATTTTGATGAGACAAGAAAATCTTGGATTAATGAAGACGGAAATTGGAAAGAGAAAAAAGTTAAACGCTCATTGTATTCTTTAAGAATGAAAAACATTGAAAGAGATAGAATACAAGCTGCAATCAACCAAGTAGATGATTTGTCAGATGAAATAAAGGCAGAATTCATGAGTAAGGTACGTGGTTTATGTGTGGAGGAAAAAGTATGAGTTTTTTTGATGACCTTGATAGTTTTTTTGTGACAGGTGATATATTTTACCCTGATAATAAAAAAAGAAAAGAACGTATAAAATCATTAGAAAAAGATTGTACAAACTTTCTTGCTCTAGCTAAAAAAGAAGCTGAAGCAAGTCAGGAATTTATGGAAAATCTAAATAATAAGGTTAAAAATCTTTTAAATGCAAAGGATGAAATCCCACAGTATCTAGAGATAACATTTCCAAAGCAAATAGAAGAAACTCCATATGAAAGTATGATGAATATATATGCAACACTATGTATGGTTCCTTTAATACAAATTACCTGGAAAACCGCATATGCAATTATTAATCATCAATCAGTTGAAGAATTTGCGAAAGATTTATCTGTTAGTTTAGGCATAACAGCAGCAACAATTACTGGTGCTTTATACTTTGGCGGTATTGCTGCACTATTTGTTCCTGGACCAATTAATGGAGCATATTCAAGAACGAATCTACGTAAAGCAATTAAAAATACAGCAAACAGTAGAAAAAAGATTTATAGACAGTACTATATTACTGAGATGTTTAATCGTCATCTTGAAATTGTACTCAAATGTTTAAATGCCTATGAGAATACGGGGATACAGAATGAAACAATTGCAAATGCGATAGTTGATAAAGTTAATTTATTTAAAAATTCAATTTTGGATGAAAAGACGATTGAAATTGAAGTTGAGAAATATTTAAATGAAAAAGATAAACAAGAATACCAGTGGACGCAAGAAGGATAATCTTTATAGAAAAATTCATTTATTTTGCGAAATTATTGTATGATTCGGATGAAAAAAGTTATATATTCTTTTATAATACATAGGTAGATTAATGGATATAATATCTATAATAGAATTGAACATAATAATGTTCTAGGGTGTGGTAGATAGCATACGCGATTCTACTGTCCTACTGACACAGTGGCATAAGAACCTGATGCAGATGGACAAACCACGGAGAGGTGATTGGCTCCTAGCTTGACCCACAGGCTGATAAAAAAATGGTGGTTATAGTTATTTTTTCTGAAATGGCGAAATCTCCAACCCAATATATATGAGCACACAATGATGTGCTCTTTATTGTTATAGGAGAAATTATGGACTTGGATATCTTGTATAAAAATGCTGTATTTTAGGATTTAATATGAAGTTCAATATCTTCACCTTTTTCATTAATTCCAAAAAAGGCACTTTCGCAATTTCCGTATAATTCCATTATTTTTTTTGACTTTCGGTATCATTAAATTCCATACTCAATTTATTGTCTATTTTAATACTCATTTTTCTTCTCCTTTTGCTTGTTTCTATCATATAACTACTAGTTAGTATGACATATAATTGTATCTATTACTATTTTACTAAAATTTCATTTTAGTAGTATTGATATAAATTTTGATATTTCCATAATTGGACACTAAAACAATATATGTATCACCAACTAATTTACTTCTTAAATATAGATGGTGAGGTTCATGTGAAAAAATGATAAGAGATATTGATTTTTCATAACAAAAGGAAAAGAGATAATATTTCGTATAAATATTTTTTTAAACTTATCCCCTTTTTCAGTATAGAATTCAGTCTATACAATTTTGCCTTTTTTATTATTATATGCTATAATTCAATTGAAGTATGCTTTAAGAGGGGAGCAGAGTTATTGGAGGATTCAATAACGGAGATAAAAACAATGGAAAATACTAAAAAAAAATCAAAAGCAAAAAAAATCATTAGTCTTGGGATTATTCTTTGTCTTGTTGGAGGGCTAATTTATTATATTTTTAATAAATCTGCTCATCCGGGATTCCCAGAAATGCCTAGTCCTAATATTAATACTAATATTTATGAGAGTATAGCTCATGATATGGCCGTTGAAGCACATGATGTGCCTGCTTCAAGAAGAAGTGATAAACCTTCATATTTTGTAGGTGTGTGTCAAACATACGACAGCGGTAATAAACTTTACTGGAGTAATTATCTTACTGTTGATGGTTCTGTTTCTAAGTATTGGGAACTTTTTTACGAAGGAAAAGTAGATAATTGTCCTGTTCAGTATACAAAAATAATGACTAAACTTACCTTCAATCAGAACTATGAAAATGAAGAAGAGATAATAAAAGAACAGCAATTTATGCAGGAAAATCTTGGTGAACATTTTTCTAATCAAATTAAAGAAGATTTAAAAGAAGATTACTGGGTGGCCGCCACATATGATATGAATTCTCTTACTGCACAGTACGATATTGCATTTTATCGTAATGATTTCGATATATCAAATCCTGGTCTTCAGGCTGTTTTATCTTATTTTGGCTTTGATGCCTGTTATGATGAAGCAACAGTATCATTTGACCCTGAAAAATTTGTACACTCAACAAATAATTTTGGCAGTCGTTTTAAAGGTGCGTTTAATAATATGATTGATGATGGAGTTGACTAGAATCATTGGTGATATGTATAAATAGCAACAGAGTATGACTTAGTCTTCAAACTAGTGAATCGAGAGGTTCACTTTTTATATAAACAAATATATGATATATTGATGTTGTAGCGCCCACTACAGGAGTTGAATAATATGGCAAGTCAAAATAAATATTGTAATAATTTTGGCAAAAATGGACATTATGAATATGGAACAAATTTGATAAACAAACCTAAAATAATTCCATTTGATAAAGCAGAAAGGATAAAAAATATGTCGTTTAACTGTCTTTATATGACAGATAATTATATTATTATAGGCAGTGATAGTAGAGAAACTTTATCATCGTCTTTTTATAATGACAGTATGCAAAAAACTTTCATAAACAAAGAACAAAAACTTGTCTGGTCTATGACAGGAATATGTAAATATAAAAATATTGATTATATTAAACTTGTGAATGAAGTTATGAATTCGCAGGCAGAATTAAGAGATAAATGTATATTAATTCAACATCTTTTAAAATATCCAACTAAAGATAAATCTTTTTCAACATCAAAGATAAAAATAAGATTTAATCTGTTTGTTGGGGTATTCGAAAATAATAATCCTAAATTTTATAGCGTAGAAGTAATAAACGGTAAATGTTCAAATACAAATGGAATTTATGATAAAATAAATTACCCATTTGCTAGTGGTGTTCATTTTGAACGGTGCAATTATTTAAATTTAAAAATTATGGATAACAAAATAAAAGATGACTGTGTGCTAGAATTCACAAAACTGATATCAGATGTAATAGAATACGATAAAGACAAAACTAAAACGGTTGGTGGAGATGTATATGTAGCGTATATGGATAGAGATGGTAATATAACTACATATATAAATGGAAAAGAAGCTGAATTTTAATGATAGTTAAACTATCAGGAGATGATAAAGTTGGAAGCAATTAAAACTACCCATTATAGAAAGGACATGAAAAATATGAGTTTTGTTGGAATTCACAATACAAAATCAGGGCTTATTGCTTTCGCTGATAGTAAAGCCTCCAAAATACTCAATTCAGGACAAATTATCGAAGATAAAGAAAGAATAAAAATTTCAAAATTATTTAAAAACAATCGATTTATTTTTGTCACACATGGAAACAATGAACTATTTTCAGGGTATAAGAAAACAAATATTGAAGATTATGTCGAACAAAACCTATCTGAAAATATTATTTATAAGGACTTTTTTTATGTACTATTTACACTATTAGTTCTTGACAAGCCCGAATATAATAATGGCATTTATAATTTTATAATAGGAAGCAAAGACCAAAATGGTTATTATGTTCGCACTCTAAAATTTGATATACTAAACGAAACAATGGAATATTCCCAAAAGAATTATACTTATCAATGTTTTTACGGTGGAGATATTTCTTATTTAAAAATGTATGAGAGCATTCCTAAATATTTTGATGTTCCAATAGATGAATACTCAAAAATTATAAAAGAACAAGTTGAATGCCTTGTTAAGATTTTTGATTTAGATTTTAAATACAATTCAGTTGGATTACCAATAAATATAAAAATATTTCAATAACATTCTTATATAAATAATATAGGCTATAAAAGATATTGATTTAAAGGAAGTCAAATTTTAATGATAGTTAAACTATCAGGGGTGATATGTTTTAAATATGTATATGCATGAAATGATTTTTGAAAGGAAGAAAAATACAATGTCATTTAATCATGTCAATTTAAATAAGGATTTTGTTATTATAGGAAGCGACAGCAGAGAGTGCTTCCAAGACAAAAGTTATAGAAATAATAGACAGAAAACTTTTATAAATAGAGACTTGAAAATTTGCTGGTCATATACAGGGTTAACAACTTTTCATGATATTGACAACATTAAAATAATTAAAAATATTATAGACATGAATAATTCTGATATTGTTGAAAAGTTAACTATTATTGAATCTATAATGAATTTTCAAACACGTCGCTATTACGAAGAAAATAAAAGAGATATATATTTTGACATGTTTGTGTGTTGCAATGAAGAAGAACAAAACGCTGTTTATGTTTTAGAAATAAAAAATGGATTATCAAATATAGAGAAAAAGAAGAAATATTATACGGATTTTTTTATTTCTAGTGGAGTTCATTTAGAAGTCGAAAAGCAAATCAATATTAATAATATTACTGACAGTCAGCTTGCACCAAAAGAACTTAATCGAATTATTCATCTAGCAATGGATGCCTCGAAAAATGATGATAACACTATTGGGGGACAAGCATATATTGCTTTAATGGAAAATGATGGTAATATTACGACATATATAAATGGAAAAGAAGCTGAATTTTAGCTTCTTTTTTTAAAAAATGAAAAATGTCACTTGCATTTTTCATGGTTAATACTTATATTAAATTTGAAAGAAATTATCTAAAATAACAATCACCTGAAAGCATCGATGCAGGAGGTGATTTTTTGATGCTCAAATTTTCTAGAAATATAAAAAGATGCCTGATATCTTTATTTGTTGCTTCTTCTGTAGCTGCAAATATTGCAGTTCCTATTAATGCATATTCACCAAATGCATCTGGCAGTTTAAATTCAATGTCTGCTACAGATAGAGCAATTTTTAATCAACTGGTAGGTGGGAATACTTCTAATATCGTTAGAGCTTCTGCAGGAAGTATCTCGACATCAATTGAAGGACGTAGCAGTGTTAATGGTTACCAATGGACAGCATGGTATAATGAAAACAATAAAAATTTTGCATTAGACAAAACACAAACCAACGGAACATATAATGTAGGTGTCCCAACTAAAACAGGAAACAGTCAGGTCAGTGCCAATATGACAAAGGCAGGGTACTATAAATATTTAAGTGACCCTATTTATAGTGAAATAAGGTTAAAGGCAAGTCAAACATTTAACTGGGTTACTGCTAATACATCTAAAGTTAATACATATGCTGAAGATTATTACAGCCCAGGCTACCCCAAAAGACTGAAACGTTCAGATTCTATAAAACATACTGCTACTACTTTTTCTATAGTCAATATTGCTAAAGATTTATATAAAATAATAAACATGAATGAAAAAAAAGAATTACAGAAAGGTTTAAACGCACATACGTCAGCTAACTGTGGTGGTGGGCTTGGAACATCGGGTTCTCATAATGGTGGTAGTACATTTAATAAAACTTACAGCAATAGCAAACAATCCATCATCGGGGCAACTAATGCAATTAACAATAAATTAAATTCCTGGATAAATGGCTCAGTTTCAAATATTAGTACAGCTAATTACTCAACTGTATCAGTAATTGAAGATTCAGGAAATAGAAAAGTAATTGAAACTAAGATATATTCAGGTACAGTAAGCGCATATAATCAAGAGTGTAAATCGAATTATGCAGCTTTAAAATTAGATGTTGATGTTTATCATACAGTGATAGAAAATCATTCTCAAACAATAGAAGTAGCAAATACAGTTGTAGCACAAAATGTTTCAGCAACAGAGCTGTCTAAATATGCAACATTTACATTAAAAAGCAAAAATGGTGGAACTGGTGCCGTTAATACACAAGTAGTTAAATCTAATGGAGGATGGTGGGGAAGTAATCACCCAGCATATCATCAAGGGAATAATACGACGATTGATTCTAATGGAACATATTATTATTGGTCAAATAATGGTGGTGGAAGCCATAGTACAAATCTAAGAAATGCAATTACAATAAAAGAAAAACTATATACATTTGCAGGAGTACCAACAAACCTAGGAAAAGACAACAAATACACCCTAACAATCAATCCAAATGGTGGGGAGTATAATGGAAACCCCGGAATCACATCAATAAAACAATTAATAGGGACATCATACACTGTTAATACACCATCAAGAGACGGATATATTCTAAGTGGATGGGATTTTAGTGGTTCAGGAACATGGAATCCGAATAATCAAAAATATACATTTGGAACTGGTGATGGAAGCTTAACAGCAAAATGGATTGCAAAGACACCCGAAACAGACCCAAATAATCCTGATAACACTAATAAAAAATATACATTAACAATTGACCCAAACGGTGGTAAATACAATAATAAAACTACGCCAACGACAATTACGAAGAAAATTGGTGACTCAGAATCTATAAAAAATCCCAAAAGAACTGACTACATATTCTTAGGATGGAAAGTAGTAAGTGGTGATTCTAATTGTTTTTCACAAGGAACTTCTTCAAGTATGTATAAATTTTACAGTGATGCTACATTACAGGCACAATGGATAAAAAAAGGTCAATCGAATAGCGGAACCGTTATAATTGACCCAAATGGCGGGAATTATGATGGTTCTACAAATAAAGTAACTATTTCTGGTAATGCTGGAAGCACTACAAATATCAAGACTCCAACTAACACTGGATATGTATTTAAAGGTTGGGAAGTAATTAATATAGAAAAAAATAAATTTAATGGAAATACCTTTACATTTATACAAGGAACAACAACATTAAAAGCAAAATGGGAGGTAATTAAAATTGACCCATGTATTGTCAATGGAACTGGTGTAGATGCCTGTGGAACAAATCAAGACTCAATGCCTGGCACATGGGTTCACTTGAGTAAAGATATATATTGATATAGCCCAATGCATAAAAATAATTTGTTATTTATTTGAATATTTCAATCATTAGTGCGCATTCTCCATCTATATTTACGAAGTAAATTAGGTGGAGTAAGCACTTTTTTTATTGGTTTTCAATATATTGTTTTACTACGGCTTCTGTAGTATCAGATACTGCTCCTATATAATAAGAGCGGTTCCAAAAATATGGTTTCCAGTAATACTGTTTAAGATATTCAGCATACTCTTTTCTTATTCTTCGAGACGATACTGTTTTAAAGTTGTTTATCAAATTAGCTAAACACACTTGTGGTGGTGCTTCAAACAATATATGAATATGGTCTGTTTGAGTTTTTACGGAAATAATATTACACCCCCACTTTTCTTCAAATATATAATACACTATATTTAAGATACTACTATTAAGTTCTTCGTTTTTAAATACAGGATGTCGGTATTTGGTCACTACAACTAAATGATATTTAAGATTAAAACATGCGTGCCTATTCTTACTATAATTTAACATTTTATCACCTCGTGTTCCTTAACAACTAATTGTTTTTATGGTATAATAATACCGTAGTTAGCGAGGTGATGTCAATGAAATATACCAGTTCTTATAAAGTAAAAATTATTAATGAATTTAAAACAATTAATCAAACAGTATGCATTTATCAAAGAGCGGTGAAATATATCATTGACGTATCTCTGGAAGAATATGAAAGCATTAAGGACTTAAGTCCAAACAGTGCTATGAACTATATCGAAAAACTAATTCATGCCACTTCATCAAGAGAGGCAAAATACAAAGGCTTTAATCAAAAGTTTTACAAAATGCCCAGCTATTTAAGAAGAAATGCGATTATTTCTGCTAATACAATTGTAAAAAGCTATAAATCACAGCTGGAGCATTGGCAAATTAATGGAGGTATTGGTAAAAAGCCAAGGCTTAATCGTAATCAATTATCGATGCCATGTTTATATAGAGGCAATATGTTTTCTTTAAATGACGATGGGACATGTAACATTAAAGTATTTAAAGACAATGATTGGAAATGGGTTACCGTTAATCTAAGAGCAACTGATTTAGCTTATATCACCAAAAGATTCGATATTAATTCATCATCAGCACCCGTTATTCAAAAGATAAATCACCGCTATTACTTGAGATTTGTGTTTCAAAACAAAGTAGAACTGCCACAAACATCTGATGCTATATGTGCAGTTGACTTAGGCATCAATCATGATGCTGTCTGTTCTATAATCTCAGGAGATGGCACTGTCAAAGCAAGAAAATTTATTAATTTTGCTAAAGACAAAGACTATCTCAACAGATTAAGAAAACAGATAAGAGAAGCACAGTCTCGGGGCAACAGACACCCTAATAAATTGTGGCGTCTTCATAACAGCCGTAATCGCCAGCTGTCAATTCAAATAGCCCGAGCGATTACTGTATTTGCAGTCGAACATAGATGCGACTGTATTGTGTTTGAACATCTTGATTTAAAAGGTGTCAAATCCAATCAGAAGATAACGCTATGGCGCAAAAGAGAAGTACAGAGAATAACAGAATCACTAGCACATAAAAATGGTTTAAGACTAGCTAGAGTATGTGCTTGGAATACGAGCAAACTAGCCTATGATGGTAGCGGTGAAGTTAAGAGAAACAAAGATAATTATAGTCTTTGTACTTTTAGTAATGGAAAACAATATAACTGTGACCTGTCGGCTTCGTATAATATCGGAGCAAGATATTTTATTAAAGATATCATGAATGGGTTAAGCAGTAAAATAAAATCCCAAGTTGAGGCAAAAGTTCCTGAACTTGGTAAGCGGACCACATGCACTCTGAACAGTTTAATTAACCTTAATGCGGTGCTGCAGTAATAATACTGCAGTTACTGAGTCAAGGCTGTACAGCTGTCAGAAATCCGACGCTCTCTAAAGGAGCAAGTTTTAGATTTATAATCTGAAGCTGAGGTCGGAAGCACCATCTATATTTACAAAGTAAATTAGGTGGTGAGGTTCACAATGATAAGATTATATGCTATAACTGCTTATGAATCGGACATTATTGTGTCACAATGAAAAAAGGTAAGGAATATGTTCCTTACCTTTTTAATTTTTAGAATGAGCTTAAAATATATATGATAATTTAACTGTACGAGTTGAAAATTGTAAAATAGACGTAAAAGCTGAACCATCTAAAAGTGAGTAGTTCAGCTTTTTATATATAGAAAAGTTAATTAAACGGTTAACTTTCTTTATTATAATCATGTTCTGAATTTGTAAAAAGAACACCATAATCAAACATTTTTAAACTTAAATACTGGAGAATATCAAAAAAATTAGAAACAATACATTCTACATCCTCATCTTCTTGAACCCCAAGCTTACTACAAATACGCAGATTGGCATCAAATATTTCTTGATATGCTACTGCACACTTGCTCCCAATAGTAAATTCGTTTTTAACTTTTTCACTTTCCTTACAGGAATAACTGCTCAATTCTATGTTCCCTGTCATCAAATCATAAATAAATATTTTAAATTTATCACTATTTATATTCATAATCTTTCCCCTTTGTTTTTGTATAAATAGTGTCCTTATAAGAACACTATTAGTAAATATATTTTAACGCGATAATTAATGTTGTGCAAGATAATAATACAGTGAACGGGGTAGACATATGATAAAATACGATAGACTTTGGAAAACAATGAAAGAAAGAGGAATTACTCAATATGACCTTTATACAACTTATAATGTAAATCGTTCTCAAATAAATCGGTTAAAACATAACAAAAATGTTGAAATAAATACAATCGATAAATTATGCAATATTCTTCATTGTAGAGTTGAAGATATAATGGAGCATTTTGAGGACAATAATATATTTTAAAGAAACAGAATTTTAATTTTTATGGATTTCTGTTACTTAAATTTAACAAATATAAGCATGGTGTACTGTATTCAAATCATAATAAAAAAGGGAGCAATATTGTTCCCTTTGACTATAATTTATAAATTCTTATTTATCGCGAGTTTCAGTAGTATCATTTTCGCATAGGCCATTTCTAACATTCTTATCATAATCTTGAATATTTTTTATTATTTCAGACATATATTTCTCTTCATCTCTATTAAAAATAAACTCCACAATCTTAGTTGGAATTATTAATAAAGTACTTATTAGTGTACCTGAAGCAGTAACAAACGCAACTAAAGTTGTTATATTGAAATCCTTATTAAATATAATATATCCTATAAACAATAATAAAACTAATATCACTATTCCTAAAATAATCATAAAAAATATAACTACAAATTTTCTTAATTTACTCTTAAAATTTAAAGCGCTATCTAGGTACAGAGTGTATTTTTTTAAAATTGAAGTATATTGTTTATTTCTTTTTATAATATGTTGATTATCGTTTGCATCTCTATAATTTTTATCATATCGAATTGGATTTACTTCTACTGAATTTCCTTGCTCTTTTACAGAACGAACTATATCATTAATTATACTAAAGCTTGTATTATGGTTACTCTTACTCATTTATTAATTTAATCCTAATTCTACTATTCTTTTTGAAACAGCAGTTTCAGAAACTTCAAATTCTTCTGATAATGATTTACAAATAGACACTTCATCTAGTCCTAAAGTTTTTCTAGCTGTGTATTTGTCAATAAAGATATCTTTTGGCATTAAAAGAGCAGCTGCAAATCTGTTAACTCGCATTTCTCCCGGTAAATTAACATCATCTTCAGCCAAACTATAAGCATTAGCATATTCCTCATGACCATTGTAATCAAAAATATAGTGCCCTAATTCGTGGGCCATTGTAAAGCGCTGATGTCCGCGATTGTCTTTAGAATTTATTTGCAATATTTTTTTACTTCCTAACATTTTTTCAAATTCTTTTGCTATTCCTATTCTTCCAGACAAGTTATCATCCATATCAAGACTAAATATTTTAAAACCTACTTTATTAAGAATATTAGCAATCTGTGTGGGAGTTTCTTTTAATCCAAACATTTCCCTAATTTCTGCAGCGATAATTTCAATTTTCTCTACATTGTAGAAATCTTTAAAATAATTATTTTTTTTTCTCATTTCATCAAATACACACATATTAATCACTTCTCTACTTTTCTTATACAAACTCAACACCTCTATTTAAAAGCATAACAAATTTTAATTATATAAATTGTCACATTATGTTACTAAAGCGATGTTGTTATGACAACCTTTATTGGTGTTTCTTATATTTTGGTTTATTTAATTTTCTTAGAGAAACTCCTTTCAAATAGATTTTATCACAGTTTATTAAAAATAGTATAAAATTCATCAAAAAAGTTGAAATTCGACATCATAATTAAAATATTTTGTAGAAAAACCGGTCATTAATATGACCATTATAAGTATTTTGTAATAATATTTATGACAAACTACATTTGCATTTTTCAACTAGAACTCCATAGATTAACCCTATATTAATTTACTTACAAGTGTGATGTTTAATGAATATCTTCCAAAGATTTATATACAAGTATGAGAAAGGAAAAAAGTTAAAAACAATATAGGTTATTACTGAGTAGATGAAGATTGTAATTCTTATGGAATAATTTAAAAAGATAGATTACATTCGTCAAAAAGCGAAAGAAGTCGTTATAAAGATGTTATTATCGCAGAGATGGTATATATTACTGAAAATAAAAATTCAGGTTACTTTTAAGAAATATTGTTTTTAGAAACAATTCTATGATTCCGTTTCTACATAGTCGAAAGTATGATATGATTATCATAATAATACATCTAAATGAACGGAGAATATAAAATGAAATGTATATATTGTAATTCTGAAACTGAACTCACATCATCCGATATAATAACATATGCAATTACGGGAGCAAAGCTAACGAAATCATTTGTATGTAAAAAACATAACGCTCTGACCAATGATAAGTACGAGAAACAATTTGTTTCTGATTTAGATTTTTTTAGAAACCATTTGGGTCTTACTACTCGTGATGGAAAACCTATTCAGTATTTTGCAGATATATCAGTAGATGGAACAGAAATGTATAACGTTAAAGTTAGTAACAGAGAATCCTTCTACGCACCAAAAAAGGTAGTTGCGGGTGTAGATGAAGAAGGAAACAAAATTTTGATGGCAACTATGGAAAAATTAGAAAAAATTGATAAAGATAAATCATTTACTGTTGATATAAGAGATGTTACATTACACAAAAAGATTTCTTCAGACAGTTTTCTTGGTCATTATGCAGTGCATAGTATTGCCAAAATGGCGTATGAATGGTATTGCTATATAAACGGAATAGAAGAATTTACTGAAGAACATAATGAAATCGTCGAATATATCTTGGGAAATAAAAATGGAAATTTTGTTGATATTATAATCGACAGAAATTATTATATAGCAATAGACGATTTGTCTCAGATAGGGACAAATACTTTCTTTCAATATGATGATATTGATGGATATAGATATGTTGTATTTGATTTTTGGAAAACAGTTGCGTATAGAGTAAGGATTTGTAAATCCCTAAAGTATAATATTGGTTGCGATATGAAACCAGTGATTTATCATTTGTATCTGTATCACATAGATGGTAGTAAATCTTCAGAAGTATTTAGTAGGGAGCACTATTTTGATAGTAAAAAGCCTACATTTGAAGTTGTTCAGTCACAAAATATGACCACTGAACAAATGAATGTATTTGCAAAACGTACCGAAAAAATACTCTCAACTATGATTTTGTCTATTAACTTCTTAAAGAAAGTAGTAGATAAAATTACTTTTAAGCTTGGGAGCTATGATGCAGGAAAAATAAATGTTGCTCAATTATTAGAATTTGAAGACAATAATATTATTGATACGCTAGAACTTATAAATCGGTTATATTGCCATAAAGATAAATACGATGTTACAAAATCATTCAATCAAAATTTACGGATAATCTTAAAGCTGGATAGTGATACTATAACGAAAACACAGGAAGAAAAAAAGGAATATATAAAGTCCTTAATGGCGATGGATAAAGAAAAGCAATTATCTGATTATATATGGAACGGAATACATGTGTTTAATGAGATATACGAAAATGAAATAAATTTAACAAAGTGAAATATTTTACATAGCCGAGTAGTTTTCTTAACCGAAAATTCCTCGGCTTTTTCTATTTGTGAGGGTGGCGGAATTAAAAGTAAAAACAAAAGTCACTAATACCCCATAGTTTTTTTTGAATTGCTTACTAAGTAGAAAAAATGGTAGAGGTATCATGAAAGAGTTAAAATCGGAATATACCTTGGATATTTTATCACTTTTTTTTATAAATATAACATAAGACTAAAAATTAACAATCTGGGCAACTACTTATTATTTTTGGCAGCTTTTTTATTTACATAAATATTTGTCCATGTATATTAATTCATCCCAATTGATTATACAACGTGTTCTGTTACTCAAAAAGGAAAGAGTGTGGAGTACAGTTCTATCAAGAGTTAGAAAACCTACATTTGCGTTTCCATGTATAATTGTGTTCTATTTCTTTGTTTTCACAAAGAATAATTTATGTTAATATCTATTTGTACTCATATAATATAATTGGTTAAAATAACCAATAAAGTATTTATAGAATTTGTTTCTAATATTTTATTAAATTAAAAAACTCAACCTGATGTATTTCCTCTGCAGAATTGAAATATTGTTCTAGAATTTGGAAATATGAAAAAAAATATTTGGAAATAGCAATATCTCCAGAATAGAAAGTTGATATATATAGAAAAGATGGTGTTGGTAACAATGATAAACGCTCTGATATATCATATAGTCTAGATTTTATTAAACAGGAAGTGAATTGGTTTGAAAGTTGAATTTTCAACTACATGAAAACCCTAGAGTAGTTATATTAATGTTTTAGTAAGTATCTAGTGATGACAAGATTATATCTTGTCAAAATAAAATTTTGGCATACAAAAGGGGAATTTTTAATGAACAACAAAATTATATTTACAACAACTAAAAAAAACTTAATCATTATTGGAATAGCTTTAATTATTGTGGTAATAGGTATATTGGCTTATCATCCAATTAAAGAGATACTTAATCCTGTTTATGAGCCAGAAGAAGTCATTGATATTTTAGAAGATGAATTAAATATCACTATCTTCAGTTTTACAATTGTAGAAAATGAAAATGACAATACACATTTAGTTGATATCGAATTTCAGCAAGCCAATGAATTGCAAAGACGTACACTTGTTACACCATATTTAAAACTAAATAAAAATACAATTGAATATTTTGAAGATAAAATTTTTGAAAAAATAGGTAAATAAATGTAAGCGTCAAATAAATTTAGAGAAGACTAGAAAGAGCCTAGTAGATAATAAATCTATTAGGCTCTAAATACTCTATAATAGAATGGGTATCATCCCATACAACCTATACAATAAAATAGTTGATAAATGTATAAGATTTTTTTCTTTTTATTTTAATTGACCCGGTGAAAATTCTGGATTAATTGTAGCCGGGTTTCTTAAATATTTCTGGTATATCTACATTTTGGATAATTACAACATCCTAAAAAACGATTTCCAGCATTTGCGCCTCTAGTTGCAGTTCTCAATACAAGAATTCCACCACACCTTGGACATCTACCATTTTTTACTTCATCATTCATCATATTAAATGCCCTGATAGACTCTGCAGCTTTTTTATTTTGAATATTAGCTATATGCCGATTTCTTTCGATATTGCTAATTTGTGTGTAGGGATAAAGCTTATTATAAATATCTATAATGTCATTTTCTGTTAAAACATCTTTTAATACATCTTGATAGATATTTGACACAATATATGATGCCTGATTACGTTTAATTACTCTAATATCATTATTCTCAACTGTAATTCTTTTCAAAGTGCATCTATCAGAAAATACAATGATTGAGTGCATTATAATTTGGTTCCCAACTAAAGATTTAAGATGCTTTATATGAGAGCTATTTTGCATAATAGGATTATAAAAATGTTCTTTGCGACTTCTACCTCTGCCAGTAGCTAAGGTTTGATACCAGTATTTTTGATTTTCACTTCCAAAAATCCATCCACTATAATTTTTACTTTCGAATACAAATATCCCTCTTTTACTAATCATTAGCACATCAATCTCAGTTTTTTCACCGTTTTGTTTTGGAATATAAACATTAAATAGAAATTTAGCTCCATTTTGTTCAAAAAACTTTAAATTTTCATATATAAGATATTCTCCATATCTTCCTAAATCGCGTTTTATATAGAAAAAAGGAACCTTAGTTATCTGATAATATGCACCTGCTTTATAGTCTTTATTTTTCTTTAAGTATAGAATAATTAGAATTCCAAGCAGTATCACTACTACCATATAACGCACCTCACAATTTCTTTACAATTATAATGATTTTTTCACTAATAAACTTTTTGTATAACTTTTTTAATAATTTAAGAAATTACTTATCACCAAAAAGTGTTTCTATGATAACATCAATAATCACAAAAAGCAAAAGTGGACCATTAATAAATCAAAGGCACATTTATCAGAATTACATCACTACAATATTTACATTTAATGCTTTATATGCTATTATTTATATACAATAATATAGTCAGGGGTATATGAATGAGAAACACACTGACGGTAAAAAAGGTGTTCGGTTCACCACTTCCTTATCTCAATTGTGGTCGGTCACACTCACTTAGATACTGGTCTAAGCTCTACTCAAGCTCAGTCTATCTAGAATGGTTAACGGCAATACCTGGAGTGAATCGTTAACTGAGGGCACGTCGTCTCAGTATAAAAACCGGACGGGTGGCGTATGATACGATATCATATGCAAGGGCTGCTTTACACCGTTTTACTGGCAGGGTGTAGTGGGCATGGACGGCCAAGGGTAGTTTGGTCACAGATTGGAGCAGGTCCATGGTGAATTGTCGTCGTTAAAAAACTATACAGCTAAGCGACACTCAGTCGACAAAAGAAGTTTTTGCGCACTTTTCCTTTTTTTATCTCACTCATGCAGTGGGATAAGTGCGTCTTCTTCTGCCAGCACGCTCCTCCTCGTCTCCAAAAGAAGTACAGGGGGTGCAGAAGTGATGGCTTAGAAGACGCTAATCTCATAGATGATGAGCATCTGAGCTAAACATATCTCCTAGCGAAGAATCTATGAGATTATATATAATAGATAGAAAAATATTTAATTATTTTGGTGGTGATAAATTGAAAAAAATATTAACATTTTGCCTCTTATCTTTGTTTTTATTAACTGGTTGCTCCAAAGAAACAAAAACAACACTATGCAAAGGCAGTATAAATAATCGGGATATTGAAATAAGCATTATAGGTACTGACAAAATACAAAAAATAACCCAAAAAAACACCACTAATACACTTAACATGAATGAAGATGATATAAAAAAATGGGTCAAAATATTAAAAGATAACTATAACGAATTTGAAGGAATAGATTATTCTTCCAAAATTGACAAAAATGAGTTAATAGAAACAATCACAATTGATACATCTAAAGCAAAACCTGAAGCTTATGAGGTACTAGGACTAGAAATAGACTCACAAAAAACAAAAAAGGTTGTTTTAAATTTTTCATCAACAGTGAAAAAACTAGAGAAATCAGGATTTAAATGTGTTGATAAATAAAATAGTGAAAAAATAGCGGATATACCTGCTATTTTTTTATTTATCATACTTGTTCAACTACCCATTTGAAAAAAAATGTACATTAATTCTAAACAAAATTTATATTATAAGTAAGATTGGGAATATTATTATTGTGAATATTAGTATTGACACTTTTTCTCAATAACATTATAATAACATTGTAACCTCTTACAAAAAGGGGATGAGGAGGAAAAATATGGAAAGTTTAAAGAGATTTTTTGACAAATTTCAAAAATTAACGGAAGAAAAAATACTGCCAGTTACATCTGCGATTTCTTCCCAAAGACATTTAGCAGCATTAAGAGATGGATTAACAATCTTAATTCCTTTAACGGTTATTGGTGGGATTTCTTTAATGTTGGCAAATCCACCAGTTGATTTAGAAGTAATTAAACCTACTAATTTCTTTTTTTCATTTTTAATTGCATGGAAAAATTGGTCAGTTGATTGGGCATCAATATTAACAATACCTTTTAATCTAACAATTGGAATAATTTCGATTTATGTAGTTTTAGGCGTATCATACCGCCTAGCTCAGCATTATAAAATGGAAGCATTCCCAAACGCAATTACTGCTTTATTCACTTTTTTATGTATTGCAGCAGTACCAGAATCAATTAATGACGGCTCTTATATTAATGTAGCAAATTTAGGAGCTGCATCTATGTTTGCAGGAATTATTGTTGCATTAGCAGTTATAGAAATTAATCATTTCATGATTGCAAAAAATATCAAAATTTCAATGCCTGATGGGGTGCCACCGATGGTTGCTGGACCATTTGAAGTATTATTACCAATGGTTATAAATATTTTATTATTTATTGGATTAAACCAACTATGTATAAACATTACAGGAAGTTCATTAACTAATTTGGTTTTTACAATTTTTTCACCACTAATTTCAGCAACATCATCATTACCATCAATGTTGTTTATTATATTGCTTACTGTTATTTTTTGGTTTTTTGGTATTCATGGCGACAATATGGTAAGTGCAATAACAACACCTATTTTTACGGGGAATTTAGTTGCTAATTTGGAAGCGTATAATGCTGGTAAAGCGATACCAAATATAATTGCAGGAAATGGAACATTTATTTTTGGTCTAGCAATTGTTTATCTAGCAATTTTGTTTAATTTGATTTTTATCTGTAAAAACAAAAGATTAAAATCATTAGGAAAATTAGCCGTACCATCATCATTATTTAATATTAATGAACCGTTGGTATTTGGAGTACCAACAGTATTAAATATTTTAACTTTCATTCCAAGTTTGTTATGTGTAGCAATCGACTTCATAGTTTTCTATATTACAACTGATATGGGATTAATGGCTAAAACTTGCATGTCAGTACCTTGGACATTACCAGCACCAGTTTATGCATTTATTTCTACAATGGATTATCGAGCAATAATCATTTGGTTAATCCTGTTTGCTATTAATGTTATTATTTTTATTCCATTCATGAAAACTTATGATAAACAAATGGATTTAGAAGAAGCTGAATAGGTAATATACCTATTCTTTATGTATATAGGAGGAAAAATGAAAATAAAGGAAGTAATAGACTATTTAGAAACTCAAGGTGAGTGGGTTAACCGTGATTGCACCAAAGACCATATATTATATGGAAATGAAAATAATGATATACATCAAGCAATTGTATGTTGGGTAGCAACACTTGACATTATCTATCAAGCAATTCAAAATGACTGTCATTTCATTATTAGCCATGAGAATCCCTTTTATTTGGCTTCAACCAACTTACCACAACCCATTATCAAAGCACAAAAAAAGAAAAAAGAATTACTAAAAAAACACGATATTACTATTTATCGATGTCATGATTTATGGGATTTATATCCCAAATATGGGGTACGTGATTCTTGGGGAGAAATACTAAAATTTGATTTTCAAGAAATGAAAGCATATGATTATATAAAAATAGCAAATGATATTAAAATGAAATTTGATGATTTAATAAAGCACATTATTAAGTGTATTGAGCCATATAATCAAACAGGTATTGAAGTAATTGGAACTACTAATAAAACAATTAATAGGTTAGGAATTGGAACTGGGGCATGTACAGATATATTTACCATGTCAAAATATGATATTGATGCCTGTATAGTTAGTGATGATGGTATCAATAATTGGGTAGCTGTACAATGGGCTATGGACAATGAAATACCGTTAATTATAGTAAATCATATGACATGTGAAGCTCCAGGAATAAAAAATATGGCAATATTTTTAAACAATAAATTTGAAAATATTGAATTTAAATATGTTCCTAATGATTATGGAATTTATCATAAAGAAAAATAAGCATTACTGCTTATTTTTTTTCTAAGTGTAAACCATAGTAGTAGGATATTATTTCTGCAAAAAAATACATCATTGTACGATTATCTAGCTGTTTTAAAACTTTTTTATTTTGCAATGGAGATGTTTGCGAAGGTAAAATGAATGACAGGTCACTTAAAGAAATCAGTTTGTGTTCGTTATTCATTGTTATTACAATAATTTTAGCACCCTTATTTTTAGCTGTTTTAACTAAATCTAAATATTTAGTTTCAGAACAAGTAACACTAAATATTATTAATAGATACTCACTATTTAAGCAGTTCTTTAAATAATCAAACTGAATACAATCTCCAACACATTCAATAAATTTATTATATGAATATAGTGAATATACCAATTGATTAGCACAAAAAGACGTATTTCCGATTCCTATAGATTTTACATATGGATATTCATCAATCATTTTAGCTAACTGTTGTAACTGAAGTTCATAATTCAAATTACCTAAATGATAAACAGATTTCGCAAAGAGTGAAGATATTCTCTTCAAAAATGATTCATTTACATCAGTAGTTTCATCATTTGGCTTTGAATCGTAATCCTCACTAATGGCATATTTAAATTCGCTATACCCACTATAACCTAATTTTTTTGCAAATCGCAACATTGCAGATTTAGAAGTATCACATTTATTTCCAGCATCAATAATTGAATTTTTTATAATGATTTCAGGATTATCTAATATTTTAGTACATATTTTTTTTTCAGTTGGGGTCAAGGATGTATAATATATAGATATTTTCTCTTTAAATTTCATAACAATCTCCTTCTGTACTAACCAAATTTTACTATTACCATGATAGAATATCAAGAAAATTATATACAACACTTGCTATTATAAAATAGAAAAAATATGTATACCGAGGCACGGGCATTATATCTTAAGTCCTTACCTCAAATTACCTTTTGCTATTAAATCGACATTTTCTTTATACAATAAATAGAGAATAAAAAATTCTAGACTAAAAACACTAATAAAATTCATTGACATTCTAGATATTGATGTTAAAATGCAGTCGAATTGATATGCGATTAATTAGATTATATTTAATTTGCCGCATATCTTTTTTCAATTTAAATGAAAAGGAGAAAATACATGGCAACTTTAAACACATCTTTAAATACTGCAGCAAAAGAAAATGAAGGAGTAAATTTTGAAGCACCAAAAGAAGTAAGAGTATACACCTATAAAAATCAAAATGATGATAATAAGCGTTTAGGTGGAGCATTTTTACAAACTCCATTATTCAAATATTCAAACTTATCAATTATTGAAGGACAAAATGGACCATTTTTAAGCTATCCATCTAGAAAATCTAATCAAACAAATGACGAAGGGAAACCTGTTTATTTTGATAGATACTATCCTGCTTCTAAGGAAGCAAGAGAATATTTAAATCAAGTAGTTTTAGATGCATTTAATAATGCACCTAGCTATGACGGTAAAATCAGTGATGAATATTATAATGAAGAAGATATTCAAATTACTGACATCAAAATTACTCTTGATGATTCTGGTTCACCAATCAACGGTGTATTAGGAACAGTAAAAGTAACTACGCCATTAATGGTTCATCCATTTATTACTATTAGACAATCTAATACTGACCCTGATGATTTCTACTTAGCATACCCAGGTTACAAAACTAATGATACTGATGAAAATGGGAAACCAGTTTATCAACGTTATTTCCAAACAACAAATAAAGCAGCTAATGAATATTTAACAAAATTAGTAATTAGTGCAGTAGAAAAAGAATTAAATAAGGGATAGGTAATTCCTATCTCTTATTTTTTTTTAAATATGCTATAATTATTGTAGATTTATATGAGTTATACGAAAACTTAAATATGAATTACAAAAACAATAGTTAATATGTAGAAATATTAATTTAACAAAATGGAGGTAAAATAATGAATTTTAGAACTTTTTTTGAAAAATTAAATGACGCAGAAAATAAGAGTAGTGTTGAAAATGCTTATAGTCATATTATTGATTGTGTATTTGATGTAATTTTAGATAAAAATGTCTTTAGTCTTATCGATACATCAACGTGGAAAAAAGGGGTGGATGGAAGGATAGTACCTAAAAATATTGTTGCGACTCCTGATTTCGTTATTACTGATAGAGATTATAAATTCAATGATAATACGTCTAATGCATATGGTTGTATTGAAGTTAAATATGCCGATAGAAATGTAAAACAATCTTTACGTTTATGTGATGACGGCGATTCAAAAGGATATTTACATTATTATCAAAACGTATTATATACTAATGGATGGATTTGGATATATTATGATGGAAAAACTACTCCAAAGTGGACGATAAATTTCAGAGAAAACCAAACTAATAAAGAATTTGGAAGACTACTGTATGAACTATGCTCAATAGATTGGAAAAATCTAAAGGTAAATGATTAATGAATAATAAAAAAAGCAAAAAACTACTTTATTAAATTTTTATCACTTGCTTAAAAATTTATCTCGAACTATTGGTCTAGAATACCTAGAACTAACAATCAGGTATTTTGGATAATATCGCTAACAATTTTTAAATAAATTAAAATTTAAAAAACTATTGAAATATTATCAAAAAATGTAGAATAGAGTTGCACCGTAGTAAGGCACGGGTAATGCCCTAATCCAAATACTCTATTGGCGGGATTAAGAGTGGTATATCGTTCTTTTTTTAGGTAAAGAATTATAGAAATGAGTGCTAATACCCCAATAACTTTGCAGTATATATTACCATTAAAACTACAAGAAAAAACTCAACAAATTCATGTACCGATTTTGTAGTATGGAATTCTGTATTTATGATTTGATAATTTAACAAAATGTGTGATATATTATTATGTAGTACTAGTATAATTAGACAGAATAAACAAGGAATATTAGGCACTTATAATAGTATAAGCAAAGATACATTTGTGAAATTTAAAAATCTCTCTCTTTTTACTAGCAATGCAATTATTTTACATACATTTTATAAGGAGAACATTATGGGAGTATTAATAGTAATAGGTTTAATTTGTTTATTAATAGTAACTATACTATATAATTCACAAAAAAAAACATACAAAAAACAAGAAATAATAACAAAAAAAAGGCTAAAAGAAAATGAAATACGAGTTCAAAATTCATGTAAAAAACTAGGCGTTGATTATAAACAAATTTGTACTTATAATCCAGGTGATATTTCTTCACTTTGGGGTGGTCCAGTAACCTACCCATCATTGGATTATATTGATTATGTGGGATGTAATTTTGACGATAATGCAAAAAGTGGAACATATTGTTATTGGTATGATGAAAAAAGAGATGGAATTGTTTTTATTGGCCACACATATGGTGAAGAAGACAAAACAGAATATTTTATGTCAAAAGAAAACATTATCTACTATTCAAATCATGAAATAATTTCATATACTAGTGATATAAAAAATGAGGGAAAAAATATTTCTATATCAGGGGCAGCTATTGGAGCAGTAATAGCAGGAGGAGCAGGTGCTATTATTGGTTCTAGAAAGGACGCTAATAAATTTAGCACCGAATTTGTCAAACATGATGATTCAAAATTATATATATATCATAAGATGCAAGGAGAAATTAAATGTTTACAAATTGCTCAACCATCTTTTTACAATTGGCTAAAAAAATATTTACCCGATAAAGATTATGAATATTTGCAACATAATAATAATAATATCAATAATAGCGTTGATAATGTAAACAATGCTAAAATTGAAAATGTCGAAAACGTTGACAACAATATGGATATTTCACTTAAACTGGAAAAATTAAAAAAACTGTATGAAAATAATGTGATATCAGAAGAAGAGTATGAAGAGCAACGTTCTAGATTGTTAAACTCCATTTAATCAACAATAAAACCTAATATTTTCAAAAGTAACTCTAATTACTTAAAAAATTCAATTTTCATTCAATCATATCTGTACACCTTTATTAGTTAAACAAACATATACAACATACCTAACTAGCATTTATATGCTAGTTTTTTTGTACCCAAAATTAGATTTAAAATGCAACCATCGATTTAAAATTTAGAACTCTTATAAACACAATTGATATTATACATAATATATGTTATAATTAATACATTAAAAGGAGGTAATAATGGATAGCAATAAAATAAAAACGTGTTCTCTATATATACTAGCATTTTTCTTATTTTTAGGTTTACTCTGGTCAACTAGATATATAAAAATAAATTCTGTTTTAGAATTACCCCCTAGTCCAGCAAATTACTTCTCTGATAACTACTTATCTACAACACTATATAACCAAGAAAATGATGGATGTATATTAACATACACAACAGATGCAAAAACAAATAAAAATATCGGCTATATATATTGGGGTTATGTATATGCAGATGATGTTAAAGAAATATTATCAGATAAAAGAACTAATAAAGAAATTATTAAGGACTTAGAAACTGAGCAGGAATTTTTTCAAGAACAATTGGGAGACAAGTATAACCCAGGCGATTCTACAAACCGGGAATTTGGAAAAGAGGATTACTGGCTAATGGCTTATTACGACTTTGACGAAGAAGAACCATATGCAGTATATGAGATAAATTTTTGGACCAAAGATTTTGACATTAATGATAAAGGAATGCAAAAAGTACTACAATATTTAGGATTAGATAAGATTTATGATGAATCCACTGAACAATTTACAGTTAAAAAACTTGAAAAAAACAAATCAAAATTAAAATTTGCCAATATTTTTGATTTCACAAATATCTCTCATACAGTTGATATGGAAGGCAACGAGGTGAGCAACGCTGAGTAATTTTTATCCCGAACCAAGGAAACTAACCCCAAAAGAAGAACTTTTAATAAACTTAAAAAATGCAAAAGAAGCAAAAGCATATAAACTGGAAGGATATAGAAATAATAAAAAATTCAATATTAAAGATATTTATTTGTACTCTCCATCAAAACATATTGCATTAATTCAAGCAAAATCTAATAAAGAGTTTCTTATTGTACATGATTTAATTTTCATTGCTGGAATAGGCTATGGCAAACTTGAAAAAAACTTAAAAAAAATTCCTGAAGAGACTGCAAGGATGGAATACCAGGAATATTCAAAATTTTTAGAATCAATCAATTGTTAATTAGAACCATAAAGCTGAAATTTTTATTTAAAAACAGGTTAAAAATCCGATTATCTTTTAATCAGTTGGTGAATGCCGATATATCCCTTATTTTTGGGCTTTATCGGTATTTTTTCTTATACAGCTAACAGACTGTTTTTACCACCTAGCGTGTCGATACCGTAATTAAGGTCCTTTTTATGTTTTGCCCTCAGTAATATCATTTTTTCCAGCAGGGGACCTGTCTGTTGATACACTCCTTTTTGGGTACGAAAAAATCAGTCAGTCTTAAGACTAACTGATTGTCTTGAATAAAATCATTGGTACACAATCTCCATCTATATTTACGAAGTAAATTAGGTGGTGAGGTTAACAATAGAACTATAATTATGAGTTCCTATTTTTTAATTTGCTGAAAATTGTAGTTATACCAACTGTAATAAAAGAAATCAAACCACTAAACACGCATAAAAATCCGATTGGGGCAAGAAAGAAATTCTCATGCAGCACTCCTTGTGCATCAATATACTCTACCGACAATCCTTTCACAAGAAGTAGTATAATTCCAATTAAAATCAAGAAAATCCCTATAATCGAACACACCATATTATACTTGGCTCTTCTGGTTTCACTTCCGTCTTTGATTACTTTTTCTGTCATGTTGTTCATTTCATTTTCTCCTTTAATCAAATAATCCAGAGATATTTGAAACACATCAGACATCAAAATAAGCATTCCTATGTCTGGAAGATTTTTGTTATTCTCCCAGTTTGAAACAGCTTGTCTACTCACATTCAGTTTCATAGCAAATTGTTCTTGTGTCAATTTTTCTTTTTGACGAATGCTTTTAATTTGTTCTCCAAAATCCATGTATTTCACCTCCGTGTTTTCAGTCTATAATTCAACCAAGTTTTTTTCAAGAAAGTGCCTCTTGCATATCAAAAAACAGACGCAAGAACCTCTTGCATTACTATATTAAGGCTAATAGTCCCTTCTCCAACATCCAACATTTAAATTCCCCTTTTTATCTATTTCCTTTTTTACTGATATCCTCCAGCAAAAACTATAAAAGTACAAAACATTATTAACCAAAAATTAGGGTGCATTACCATTTCACTTCCACAGTTTTTAATTTGTCACTTTCCTCGTACATATATTATACCAGAAAACTATTCAGATAGCTTATTTTTCTGTTATCCCTACGGTGCATGGTTTTGTGTACTGCCTACGTTCCGATTTTCATGCAAATTATGATATATGCAGTGGTTTAGAGGATAATCAGATTTTTAATGTGTTTGCTGTTGTAAAAAATATTAAAAAAATATATAATTCAGCAAACTTGATTGTATTTTGAATATTCCTGGAGGTGATAGTATTTTATATATAAAGAAAACAAGGATTAAATTAGTTTTTTTGTGGTTTTTACTAAGTATTTTCTTTTTAAATTCAATTATTCCTGTTTCAGCAGAATCCATATCTGAACGACTTGACAGATTAGAAAATAATGAACTATATAAAATAGGTTCTATAATATATATGACCACTAGTGAAAACCCCTCTATTTATTTTGGCGGAACGTGGGAAGAAACCGCAAAAGGACGTTGCATTGTTGGAGTTGAAGAAAGTGATAGTAGCCTATCTAATAGTGGCATGAGCGGGGGAGAAAAAGCAGTTCGCCTACTTAGTAATCAATTACCATCTCATAATCATTCAGCTACAACATCAACTGCTGGTCTTCATTCTCATTCAACATCTTTGTACCCCAATAGTCAGGAAGGGGGAAATCCTAGTACGTTTGGATTTAGAGGTAGTAACTGGAATGGAAGCGGTGGATATTTTTACAATCGAATACTAGTAAATACTGATTGGAATTATGCAGATACTACTACAAATAGTGAATTTGTTCATTCACATAGTTTCACTACAAACTCAAGTGGTGAAAGCCAAACACATAATAATATGCAGCCATATTATGTTGTACACATATGGGAGCGTGTTGCATGATGAAAAGATATATTGAATTAAAAAAGAAAATTATTTTGTTTCTTCTAATAATATTGGCTATACCCCTAATACCAAATTGTACTGAACTTAATCACAATAAAATTTATGCACTATCCTTAGAGGAGCGCCTAGAAGCACTCGAAAATAAACAACTTCCAATTGGATACATTTATATTTCTAAGACTGCCACTAACCCCTCAACAATATATGGTGGCACATGGAAAAGAATTGCCAACGGAAAATGTTTAGTTACTATTGACTCAAATGATAGCGATTTTAATAAAGTTGGAAAAACAGGCGGCGAGAAGAAAACAAGCCTGTCAATTGAACAAATTCCATCACATAGTCATACAGGAACTACAAGCGAAAGTGGTACACATTCTCATAAATTTAAATGGTCCCATAGCTACAATGAACTAACTGGCGGTTTTTCAACTAAAGGTGTGCAAAGTAACGGTGGGTACTATACAGGGCGGATTGCTATAATGGGCAGAAGTTCTACTTCCTCAAGTTCTGGAAATCATACACATAGCTTCACAACAAACAATACAGGACAAGGATTTTCACACAATAACATGCAGCCTTATTACACAGCATACATTTGGGAAAAAATAGGCTAGGAGGTTTATAAATGAGTTTTACAGTAAAACATGTTGTTCGACTCCTTCTTGTACTCATTGTAGGGACATTAGCTATAAATTTTTGGATTGGATTAAATAACAAAAATGTAAATGAGAGTAATAATGTTGCTGATTATATATGGAATAACCAAACAGTTACAAAAAAAGAAAATGTTATGTTCAATGCACTTGAAGGAACTACAGACGTTTTAATGAAACCCATCGAATTTGGAAAAGCTTATGGTGAACTTCCTACAGCTACAAAAGATGGATACCTTTTCGATGGTTGGTATACGGAAAAAGACGGTGGAAATAAAGTTACAGCAGATACAATTGTAGTAAACGATAACTTACATATTTTATATGCTCATTATAAGGAAGACCCTGATATTATTGCTAGAATTGAGGCACTGGAAGCAAAATCAGTTCCTATTGGCTTTGTTTTTCAATCCACATCCAACATTAATCCTTCTTCAACAATGGGCGGTTCTTGGCAATTAATTGCTAGCGGAAAAACCCTTGTAGGATACGACAAAGACGATGATGATTTTGCTAAGGTAAGAAATACAGGAGGAGAAAAAGAACACACTTTAACAATTGCAGAAATGCCAATTCATGGACATACAGGTACAACTACAACAAACAACTATAATCATAATCATAAAATAAACTACACAAGTACACCAAAAGCAGATGGAAGTATAAATGGTGGATTATCCCCAAGTGCTTGGAATGTTGGAGCAGACTCATATTGGGGAAGTGCGAGTACTAATGCCATTCCTGTTTATAACGAAAACGAACAAAGTATGACAAACGGAAGTGACTCAGGTAGTCATTCCCATAGTTTCACTACTTCCTCAACTGGTGGGAATCGAGCACACAATAACCTAATGCCTTATTATGTGGTATACACGTGGGAAAAAATAGCTATGTAATATCAAAATCAATATAATTTTTTATTATTTTAGAGTGGTGAGCTCGAGTTTAGATATAGAATTAGGATGGTGAATCCGAGAATATTGAGGAAGTTTTTCTTCCTCTTTTTTATATCATGGAAAAAGTCAAAAAACGTGGAATCCTATATAAACACTATAAGTATCACCAAAACATAATGCACAATCCAAATACTTTCCTTTTTTATTGGCAAAATATTGAAAATAGCCCATAAATAAAGTATACTTGCCCAAAAATCACGGTAAAAAAAATCGAAATCAACTATAACTCCTTTATATAAATATTTTATGGAGGTGGAATTTTGCATTTTAGTCTTAAACAAGCACTTACTTGGTTAGTCATCATACTTTGCGCTGGGATAATAATTAGCGGATTATACCAACATACTAGCGAAAGTAACACGAAATCAGAAACTATAGTAGCTACTGATTGGAAAATAATCAAAACAAACATAGGAGGTAGTACCTATTCTGAAGAGGACGACGACTATGAAATAGGTGACAATATTCGTTTAAATGTAAAAGTGAGTTTTGATTTAAACGGTGGTGAAATTAGTCCCGATTTTTCTACTTCTAAAATCGTTTCTACAAACGAAAAGTATGGAACATTACCCGTACCAACAAGAATTGGATATAATTTTGAGGGTTGGTATACAAAAGTAATTGGCGGAACTAAAATAACTGAAGAATCCATAGTAAAAATTAATAGAAATCATACGCTTTATGCTCATTGGAACCCTATTCAATATAATGTTGCATACTATCATAATAATGCTTTATTAGGTACTTTCCCTTATTTATATAACCAAGATATAACAATTAAAGATATTAATGAATTTGGTATTAAGAAAACTGGATATACTTTTAAAGGCTGGACTGACTTATCTGATATTCTTTATACCGCTGGAAGTACAACCTCAAGATTAACAGAAAAAGAAAACTCAACTTTCAAATTATATAGCAACTGGAAAGCTAATGAATATACTGTAAATTTTGACAGCAACGGGGGAACAACACCTCAAAATACAAAAACTGTAACATACGATTCAGCATATGGTGCATTACCAACGCCAACACGACAATACTATACATTCACCGGATGGTATACAGATAAAGAAAATGGTTCAAAAGTTACAGAAAATGACATTTATAAAATTGACGGTAATTCAACTTTATATGCACATTGGGCCCAAAACACATATACAATAACTTTTATCGTTGGAGACAAAACTTATATTGAAACAGCCTTTGAGGGTGAAGACGTAAATATTCCAGATACAAGTAAAACAGGTTATACCTTTAAAGGATGGTATACAAAAGCTTCTGGAGGAACAAAAATTGATGATTTTCAATATAAGACCCAAACAGTATACGCACAATGGCAGCCAAATACCTACTTATTAACCTTTGATGCAAATGGAGGAACAGTTTCTCCACATAATAAAGAAGTGACATATGATTCTACATATGGAACTCTTCCTACACCTACAAGAACTGGATATACATTTATAGGCTGGTTCTTCGATAACGATAAACAATTAAAAAACACTGATATTGTTAAGATAACCAGCGACATAACAGTAAAAGCAAAATGGAAGGCAAATTCTTATACAATTAACTTTTATAACGGTTCAACTAAATTAGGTTCAAAAACATTTACATATGATAAACCTGACTTATTACCTCAATTCAGCTCATTTCATATTGATAAAACTGGATACACTTTTGCTGGATGGGGATTATCGAACTCGGATAAAAAACCATCTTACACAGATGGACAATCTATTATAAATTTAGCAGATATAAATAATGCAAATATTAATCTTTATACCGTTTGGCAAGCCAATAAATATACTGTAACCTATATAAGTGAAAATAAAGTTTATGGTACAAGCCAATTCACATATGATAAAGCTGAACCTTTATTAACTGTTAAAGATTTAGCTTTAGAAAAAGCAGGATACCAATTTGAAGGTTGGACTACTGAAGAGGGAAGCACAACTGTTAAATATAAAGACGGAGAAACCGTTAAAAACCTTGTAACAACTCCTGATGGAAATAAAAACTTATACGCAGTATGGAAAGCTAAAGAATATACAGTCAATTACTATAATGGAACTCAAAAAGTAGGTTCTTCTATTCATGTTTATGATAAAGATTCGAACTTAAAAACAATTGCTGAATTGAATTTATCTAAAACAGGATATACGTTCCAAGGTTGGTCAATATCGCCCACAGACTTAAAAGTTACATTTAAAGATGGTGCACCTGTTAAAAATTTAAGTATAGGCACTGCTGTTGACTTATATGCAGTATGGACTCCTAACACTTATACAGTTACGTTAGACTCTGCAGGTGGTACAGTTAATCCAACAATAATTAAAGTAACTTATGACCAATCATACGGTGAATTACCAACCCCATCCCGTACTGGATACACATTTAAAGGTTGGTATTTAGGAAGTACAAAAATCACTAAAGACTCAATTGTAAAAATTACATCAAACAGCACATTAGTAGCTAAATGGGAAGCAAATAAATATACTGTTGTATTTGAAGCAAATGGCGGAAATGTTGATGTAATCAGTAAAGAAGTTATATATGATGGAACATTTGGTATTTTGCCTACACCAACTAGAACAGGTTATTCTTTCAATGGTTGGTATTTAGGTGAACAACATATTACAAGCAGTACAATTGTTAAAATTACTTCCAATGTCACTTTAACCGCTAGATGGTCTGCAAATACTTATACAGTTGAATATTATTCAGATGGTTATAAAAAAGGTTCTACATCACACACTTTTGATAAAGAATCAAATTTAGCGACTTTAGCAGCCTTAAAAATATCAAAACCTGGATATACATTTAAAGGTTGGGCAACCAATTCTGAAACAATGACTCCCGTTTATAATGATGGTCAAACCATTGAAAATTTAACAAACGGAAATGGTGCAGTAATCAAACTTTATGCAGTATGGGATGCAAATTCATATACTGTTGAATATTACGACAATGGAACATTAGTAGGTTCTTCTTCTCATGTATATGATACAGCTAAAAACCTTACTACTTCATCTTCTTTAAACATTAAAAAACCTGGATATACATTTAAAGGTTGGGCACTAACAGAAGGAGCAACAACTGCAAAATATACTGATGGTGCAAGCGTTAAAAATTTAACCACATCTTTTAATGGCACAGTTAAATTATATTCAGTATGGCAAGCTAATACTTATAAAATTGAATACTACAGCTTAGGTCAGTTAAAAGGCTCTTCTTCTCATATATATGATACAGCTAAAAACTTAACTTCCGCTGCAACATTAGGATTAAACAATCCTGGATACACATTTAAAGGTTGGGCTTTAACAAATGGCAGTACAACTGTAAAATACCAAAATAGTCAAAGTGTTATTAATTTAACATCATCTACTAATGGAGTGGTTAAATTATATGCAGTATGGCAAGCGAATGCTTACACAGTTGCTCTAGACCCTGCTGGTGGTACGGTTAATCCAACATCAATCAAAGTAACATACGATAAGGCTTATGGCACACTACCTACACCAACAAGAAGTGGTTACACATTTAATGGTTGGTTCTTAGATGACACTAAAATTACTAAAGATTCAATTGTAAAAATTACAAGAGACAGTACATTAGTTGCTAAATGGACTGCTAATAAATACACTATTAACTTTGATGCAAATGGTGGAACAGTTGGTACTACAACCAAAGAAGTAACTTATGATTCTCTTTATGGAATCTTACCTGTCCCAACTTATGAAGGATATGGATTCTCTGGCTGGTATTTAGGAAATGAATTAATCACAAAAGATTCAATTGTAAAAATCACATCCAATAGCACATTAATCGCTAAATGGAATGTTAATAAATATACAATTGAATATTATGATAACGGGACATTAGTAGGTTCTTCAATTCATGCTTTCAACAACAAACAAGCTTTAAAAACTGATGTAGATTTAGGAATCAAGAGAACTGGTTATAGTTTAGCTGGATGGAGCGAAACTGCTGATTCTACTAAGGTCATTTATAAAAATGGCGAAGAAGTTTTAAACTTAACATCAACAAATAATGCTGTTGTAAAACTTTATTCAGTATGGACAGCAAATACTTATACAATTACATTTAATCCAAATGGTGGGACGGGTGGCCCAACAGAACAAAACTTTAAGTTTAATGGTGGAGAAAAAATTACTACTTCTATTCCATCAAGAACTGGATATACCTTTAATCAATGGGTAGCTCACCACAATACTCAATATACATTTAAACCTGGAGCAACTATTCCTAACGGATGGGAAAGCTTTACCTTAGATGCTCAATGGACGGCTAATAACTATAATGTTGAATATTATAACGGAACTACAAAGGTCGGAACTTCTACACACGTTTATGATACAGATAAAAACCTAACAAGTGCATCAACTTTAAAATTATCAAAAACTGGATACACATTTAGTGGCTGGGCTTTAACAGACGGTGGTACTAAAAAATATAATGATGGTGCAACCGTCAAAAATCTTACTGCAACAAATGGCGGAACTGTAAAACTATATGCATTATGGACTGCAAACCAATATACAGTTACATTCGACCCCGCTGGTGGTACAGTTAGCCCAGCAACAAAACAAGTAACATACAATTCAGCATATGGCACATTACCTACACCTACCCGTGATGGTTATACATTTGCTGGTTGGCATTTAGGTAATACTCAAATTATTGCAGGAACAAAAGTTACATCAACAAGTAACCACACATTAACTGCACATTGGACACAGCATCAAACAACTAATTATACAGTTAAACACTATTTAATGAACGTAAATGGTGTCGGATACACATTAAAAGACACTGATAATTTAACTGGGCCAACTGATAATAATATCATTATTAAGGACCATGCTAAAACTTATACAGGATTTACATATAATTCATGTAAATTAGACGGTTCTTCAACTGCAACAAGTTCAGATACAACAACAATTCTTGGAGATGGAAGCCGTGTTTTAAATCTTTACTACACTAGAAATAAATATACAATTACTGTTGTAAAAGGTACTGGTGTAGCATCAGCATCTGCAGCATTTACACAATATTATCAAAGTAATGTATCAGTAACAGCTACTGCATCAAGTGGATATTCATGGAATAAATGGACTTCTTCTAATACTTCATTATTAGCAGATAGTACAAATGCAACATATGGATTCACTGTACCAGCTGGAAATGTAACATTAACGGCAACTGCCACTGCAAATACTTATACAATTGAATATTACTCTGACGGAGTAAAGAGTGGTTCTTCAACTCACACTTACAACACTGCTAAAAACTTAACTTCATTAGTAAACTTAGGCATCAAAAAACAAGGATATACTTTCCAAGGATGGTCAACAACAAGCGGTGGAACAACTATCACATATGGAGATGGAGCAAGTGTTAAAAATCTTTCAGCAACAAAAGGTGGAGTAGTAAAACTTTATGCTGTATGGACAGCTAATGACCAACTATTAACAATCAATCCAAATGGCGGTAGATATGACAATACTACAGCTAATACAAAAATAACTGGAAAAACAGATAGTCATATTAATATTCAAGTTCCAACAAGAACAGGTTATAGATTTAACCAATGGACTAAATCTGGACCAGGTACAATAACTTACGATACAAATAACAAAGGAACATTTACATTTGGAGCAGGCGAAACTACATTAACTGCTAAATGGTTGGCAAATACTTATACTATTGAATACTATAATGGAAATACTAAAGTTGGTTCTTCTAACCACACTTATGATACTGCAAAAAATCTAACAAGCGCATCTGCTCTAAAAATCTATAAAACAGGATATGTATTTAATGGATGGAAAACTTCTGCATCCGCATCTACTGCTACTTATGGAGATGAAGCAAGTGTTAAAAATTTAACTGCCACTCATAGTGGTGTTGTTAAGCTATATGCTTTATGGAAACCTAATGCAACAACACAATTTAATGTCAAACATTATTTAATGAATACAGATGGAACTACTTATACTTTAAATTCTACACAGTCTTATACTGGTACATCAGATTCATCAATTACACTCTCTTCGTATAGAAAATCATTCACAGGATTTACCTATAAAGAAACAAAATTAGATAACTCATCAACAGCAACAAATTCAGACACAACAACAATTGCTCCAGACGGAAGCCGTGTAATTCATATTTATTATTCAAGAAATCAGTATACAATTACAGTTAATAAAGGAACTGGAATTAATACAGTAACTTCAAACTTTACAAAATACTATGGAACCAGTGCGTCTGTTACAACAACGTTAACAACTGGATATTCTTGGGTTAATTGGACTTCCTCTAATACTGGATTATTAGCCAATAGCACAGCTCAAACTTATTCATTTACAATGCCAGCTGGAAATGTAACATTAACAGCTAATGCAAGGGCAAATACTTATACAGTAGAATATTATTCTGATAGTGCTAAAAAAGGTTCATCTTCTCATACTTATAATACTGCTAAGAACTTAACTACAGCATCAGCTTTAGAATTAACAAAATCCGGCTATGCTTTTGCAGGGTGGTCTACGACTTCTGGTGGAACCACTGTAAATTATGCTGATGGTGCTAGTATAAAAAATTTGACAGCAACTCAGGGAACAGTAATCAAGCTCTATGCTGTTTGGCGGTCTAATACGCAAACTTTAACAATAAACCCAAATGGCGGGACTTATAATAGTTCAATAAACAACACACAAATAAATGGAACAACAGACAGTACAATTTCTATTAATGTCCCAACAAAAACAGGCTATAGATTTAATCAATGGACATTAACAGGTGCAGGTAAAATAACATATGATGCTACAAATAAAGGTACTTTTACGTTTGGTGCTAGTCAAACTACATTGACTGCAAATTGGATAGCAAACAACTATACAGTCAATTATTATAACGGAAATACAAAAGTAGGTTCTTCTTCCCATACATACAATAGTGCTAAAAGCCTAACAACTACCTCAGTTTTGAATTTGAATAAAACAGGATATACTTTTGCAGGATGGTCTACAACTTCTGGCGGAACTACAGTAAATTACACAGATGGTGCTAGTGTAACTAACCTAACCTCTACACATAACGGAACTGTAAATCTTTACGCTATTTGGAAAGCTAACACTTCAACAAGCTATTCAGTAAATCATTATTTAATGAATACAGACGGTGCTACATATGCATTAAATTCAACACAAAAATATACAGGTACATCAGATGCAACCATTACATTATCTGCATATAGAAAAACATTTACTGGATTTACATATAAAGAAACAAGACTTGATAACGCATCTTCCACAACCTCATCCACTACAACAACAATATCTCCAGATGGAAGTCGTATCATTAACATTTATTATTCAAGAAACAAATATCAAATAACTGTTGCAAAAGGAACAGGAATAACATCAGTAACTGATACATTTACTGCATACTACGGAACAAATGTTTATGTGACTTCAACTTCAGCCACAGGATATCATTGGAATAAATGGATATCGTCTAATACAAGCTTATTGCCAGATGGACCAAAACAAACATATGCATTCACTGTACCGGCAGGTAATGTTATTTTAACAGCTACTGCAACAGCCAATACATATACTGTAAAATATTACAACGGTACTACCCTATTAGGTTCTTCAAATCATACTTACAACACTTCTAAAAAACTAACATCTGGTGCTGCGTTAAAAGCTGTTAAATCAGGTTATGACTTTGTTGGTTGGGATACTTCAAAATCTGGAAATACTGTTAAGTTAGATGATGAACAAAACGTGACAAATTTAAAAAATACAAATGATGCAGTTATAGAATTATATGCTGTATTCAGCGACATTGCTAAACAAATAGAAGACACAAAAAATACATTTAATTTCGCTATTGGTACAGTAATTCAAACAACAAATTCAACTAACCCTTCTTCTTTATATGGAGGAATTTGGCAACAAATTGCTACAGATAGAATTTTAGTTGGATTAGATGAAAATGATTCCGATTTTAATACTATTAGAAAGACTGGTGGAACTAAAACTGAAAATATAACAATTGACACTATGCCACGTCACAGTCATACGGGTACAACAAATAATGCCGGAAATCACAGTCATTCGTTTAATTCTAATACGGCACAAACGTATGGGGTTGCTTACTCAACAAGTGATACTTCTGCAGGTAATCCATATATTCCAGCTTCTCATTCTAAAGACCATTTAAAAGAAGGATACCATGGTATCTATGATGCTGGAAATCATTCGCACAGTTTTACAACTAACAATACAGGCGGTAGTACAGCACATAACAATATGCAACCATATTATGGTGTATATACATGGGAAAAAGTTGGAAATTAGGAGGTATTTATATGAAGTATAATAAAATAGTTGCTGCTTGTTTTTTATGTTTTATAATCATAAGTTGCTCATTGAATTCAGTAAATGCCTCTACAGTTGATAATCTAATTAATGAATGGAGTGAAGAGACTAATAAGCTAGAAAAAAAAGAATATTATAATTTAGGATATATTAAAATCACTTATGAAGATAAAAATCCAGGTACCATATATGATGGTACCTGGACAAAAATTGCTTCTGGGAAAAGCCTAATCGGTGTAAGTTCTACTATAGGAGTACGAGATACAGGAGGAGAAAAAGAAACTACACTTACTTCCAATAATTTGCCTGCCCATAATCATACAGGAACTGTCAATACTTCAGGAAACCATTCGCATTCATTTTATTCCATTTATGGAACATCAAATGTTTACGGTGCATATTTTATGACAACAGAATCTGGTAAAGGATTAGCCACAAATGCTGGCGGGAGAAGGTTAGTTGAAGGATATGCATCAATTGGTTCAGCTGGAGCACATAATCACAGTTTTACAACTAATTCACAAGGAAAAAGCCAAGCACACAATAATATGCAGCCATATGTTACTGTATATTATTGGGAAAAAACGTCTAATGCGTCAAAAACACCTACCACATTCAGTGGAACTACACAACAAAAATTAGATAAAATAAGTGCTACTCTAGATTCTTTAAAAAGAACAACCTATTACAGTGTAGGAGATGTAATCACTTTAACTACTGATATCGACCCGGCTACTGTATATGGTGGAACTTGGAAAAGAACAGCAAAAGGCAAGAGTTTAGTTGGGGTTGATTCTACAGATGATGATTTCTCCCAATCTAGAAATACAGGCGGAGAAAAAACGCATACATTAACAAATGATGAATTACCTATACACTCTCATACTGGCTCAACATCAACTGATGGATACCACTCACATGGTTATAATAAAAATACATCAAATGCTTATGGAACTGCTTTTTATACAGACAATTACCACGGTTGGCCACTATATAGTAATAACCCTTATGATGGAAACTGTTCTGGATGGTATGTCCGTGAAAATTATATTGATATATCTTCTTCTGGAACTCACTCTCACAGTTTTACAACGAGTGAAACCGGGGGGAGTGGTGCACATAATAACTTAATGCCTTATTATACTGTTTATATGTGGGAAAAAATCAGTGATACATAACACCCACATAATAGTACCTGACTTTAGTCGTTAGGAGCGTCCAAATAAACTAACAAACAATAACTATAACATTGTAGCTAAAAAAGCGGACATTGCAGCGGAAAAGTAGATTTTGAAAGCAAAAAATAGATATTGAAGCGACCTCACAAGTATAAAATTTTGAGGTCGTTTTAATATCCTATTTTTTTATTTATATATTTGATTATTATATATTATATGCTATAATTCATATGCTAAATATACGATTATATGAAAGGAAGGGGTTTTATGACAAATCGATATATTGAAAAGACAACTAGTAATTTACTTAATATTTTACAGACGGTAAAACGTTCAGCATACCAAAAAAGAGGACATAGTGATGTTACTTTTTCTTTTGGTAATGAAAAAGTAGAACTAGTTGCAGATGTGATTCCAGAGAGAGAAGCAGGATATAAAGTAATAGCATCTTTAATCTGTGAAGATACTACTTTAATTGATGAATCTAATAAAAATATAGTAAAGAAAATTAAAGAGACTTTTAATGAAGAAGACAGTATTTTTGTATCCTACTAATCTAAAATCATCATGACGCTAGTTTTGACTAGCGTCATAACACTATATGGAGGGGCTATGGGAAAATATACAGGTAAAAAACAAAATTCGACTCAAAAAAATAGAACAGTATATTCAAAAAATAAAAATATTGGAATGTGCGCTATCTGTGGAAATAAAATTAGGATTTATAATAAGCGTATAATTTGTAATTCCTGTAAAAACAAAATAAACGAATTACAGAATAAAGGGAAATTGCAATATGCTCCCCCAATACATACGATTCTATATCTAAAATTCAAACTTAATAAAAAAAATATACTGGATTATCTTATTAAATTTCCTTATATGTATGAACAAACATTAAATCATTCAAGTAAATCAGTGAAAAAACATGTATTTAATCGTCAAAAAATCATTACAGAGCAAATGTCTATAAACAAAAGATACCCCGAAGTGGAGATTATTAAAGTATTTCAATCGTCAAACAAAGAAGTATTCTATTACAGAGATAAAAGAACAAAAATAGAATTTGCTGATTGCTGTGACTTTTTAAACAGCAATAAAGTTGGGTATCACTTATCTAAAAGCAAGAATTTATACACCGATAAGTTAAAGCACTATAAACAATTAAAAATGTATCTTAAAAGAAATAATATTTGTTACTTCAAATATTATGATACGCTGCCCGTACACAACCCTTTAAGCGGTATTCCAATGCATTACGATATTGAAATACCATTTAGCAAATTAATGATACTTATTAAGCAAGATAATTACAAAATATATGATTCTAATACATATCACAGTCTTGAAAATGCACAATATCAAAGTTTTATGGATAAAAAAAGAGAAGAATACGCAAAGAAGAATAAATATAAAATTTTATATTTAACACATAATGATTTTGTTACTGGATTATATACAAAAAAAATTAAAAAGGTGATTTAAAATGGCAAAACATAGAAAGAAAATTATTATACATAAGCACTTATCAATAATATACTTTATCATTGGTATTTTTTTCATAAGTAATTTAGTTTCTATACATTTAACAGCTATTAATAATCAAAAAGAATATGAAAAACTTAATAAAACTTATCAAAAAGTTCAAGTTGAAAATGAAAAAACTATTGAAGAATACAATAATTTAAAAAATGAAGATTATTTGGTTCGATATGCTCGAGAAAATTATATTTTTATGAAAGATGGTGAAACAGTAAAAGAAATTTATGACTATTCGGAGGAATAAATAATGTTCGATTATTACCTAGACTTATCTTCTACAAATTCCGGTGTAGTGTTAGTAGGGGAAAAAGTTATTTATATTACTTCGTGGAATTTTTCTAAATTCAAAAAGAAATCAAAAATAAAAGTGGAGTGGCAAATTGAAAAAATGCGATATATTTCTACCTATATTAATGATTTCATAAAAAAATATCCACCTAAAAGTTTTACAGCTGAAGGAATATTTATCAAAAAAGAGTTTCTAGCAAGCTCAGAAACATTAATGAAAGTACATGGAATGGTGATAGAGAAATTTATTAATTATCCCATCAAGTATATTCCGCCTGCTAATATTAAAAAAAATATAACTGGTAAAGGCAATGCCTCTAAAGAACTGGTACGTCAAAATATATGTAAAAAGCTTAATATACAAGGAATAAACTATGATGAAGCAGATGCATTAGCATTAATGCTTACAGATAAAAATCTATCTGACTTTCAATCACTAGAGAAACAAATAATATATTTGGAGGAAAAAAATGACTAAGAAATTCAATTTATCAAAATCAGCAGCAATAAACTCCTTAAAAGAATCTATAAAAATACTCGAAAATAGAGATTATTCAAAAGCTAGAAAAAACATGTTCTTCGAGAGATTACAAAAAAACACAAAAGAAACTAATATTTATCCAAATTTAATTAGTTCAGATAAATTAACTCCTGAAATATTAGATTCATTTTCAAAAAAAGTTATTGAGAACACTAAAAAACTGGATAATCATAAAAATACTATTAGATTAATAGATGGAAACAATAATTTGATAGTATTCAAAGGTGATATCTCTCAACCATTTAAAAGCATTGATGATATAACATGTCAGTTATTTGTTAACCATAAAGAACTAGAAAACACTACCGAAATTTATAAAGAAATCATAAACAATCTGAAAGGAACCTGTATAATTTTAAATAATTGAATTACAGATGTCATAAAAATACGGGAATCTGTTATGGAATATTAACTTCAAGTATTATTTCACCACAAAATATAGCAAACTGTGGGACCTTATCACATTATGCAATAGTAGTTCTTGGAAGTTATATAGGTTCCATTCTTCCAGACATAGACTCGACCCAATCAGCCATAGGAAAAAGAATAAAAATACTATCCAAATCAATAAACTTTTTATATGGTCATAGAGGTGTAACCCATTATCCAATTACATGGGTTGTATTTGCATATTTAGTGTATATTTTTTATTGGTTAATTCCCAATTTTATGAAATTATATTTTTATGAGTTTTTTGTTGGTTTTTTTGTAGGGGTTGTATCACATATAATTCTAGACTGTTTTAACTCGACAGGAATTAAAATCTTTATGCCATTTTCAAAGAAAAGAATTAGAATACCTTTAAAACCTAAACTAATAAAAAGAAGCAAGAAATTTAAGTTTGTGTATCTGAGCGGTGAAAAGATAAATGATGAAATATTTTGTATGAAACTTCTTGTATTTTCTATAATAATATTTTTAAATTTATATAATTAAAATTGTATTTTGTATAATATATGATATATTTAGGCTGAATTTATATACGAAAAGGAGAGTAACATGGAAAATTTTGAATTAGATAGAAAAATTATTGAAAAAATCAATTCAATTAAAAAAAATAAAGAAATGATAAGTGTTTTTACAGAGAAAAAAAGAGATGAAAATATTGCGAGCAAAATAGCAAACGAAAATCCCTCACTTAATACTGAAGATGTACTAACTATTATCTCGTTATATAAACAAATTACTAAAGAATACAATTCCGAATTAAAGCCATACAAAGAAACAAATGATTTACTAACACTCTCAATAGGTGAAGATATTATCGATGATTATAAGGAACAAGGGATAGATGACCACTTACTGTTACAAACTGAAAAATATTTTCCTCAAATTGGTAAAATAAAAGTCAAATCTGAGAGAAGTTTATTTCTTTCAGATAATGAAGAAATTCGTCAAAACTTAGTTAAAAAACTAGCAAAAAAAGGCAAAACAGAATATCTGGATATAAATCTAGATGCTTATTTTGAAGCAAGCAAACAATATTATGCTAAAAACAAAAAACATTTAGAAGGAGTATTTGAATCAACACCAACCGTTAGTGTCTCTATAACATTCCCCAAAAAGTAGGTAATCACCTGCTTTTTTTATTTATCTATGGCAACTTGACAAAAGAACATAGGATATGTATATATATCGAGATAAAATCAACATAATATAGTGGAGATAGAGGTAAAAAATGGAATTTAGTGTAAAACAGGCAATGAAAATAATTATAGTATTATGCTGTGCTATAGGAGTGGTAAGCGTAAGTCAAAATATAACACGAAATAATAACAACAAAACTGAAGATGAAGTTAATAAAGTTTGGAAAACAGGTCAAGGCAAAAACCTGTTTGATGGTGAAACTTGGTACAACATGGGATATAAACAATTTTATAGCACTTATTTAGAATATAGTGATGGGGTATACACATTATTAAATAAAAATGAATCAAATGGATATGTCACATTAAAAAAATTTAGTATCTTTAATATCGATGCTCCTTTTACCGTTTCGGCAGAAATAACCGATGATAAAGGACAATTCATTATTGTTGAACAAGATGCTGAAGGGAATTGGAAAAGACAATATCGTATTACAAAAAAAACTAAAAATGTGACTATTACACCCGATGACAGGATTGTTGATTATTTTATAATGATTTCTACAACTCAGCCAAATTCCACATTTGAAGTTAAAAATATTCAAATAGAAAAAGGTTCAACAGCTACTGACTATGAACCATATAACCCACCAATTTTAAAATAAAAAAAAACAGATTAAACAGCGTGTTAAAAATTGGCATTTATTGTTATAAAAAGGAGATATGAGAAAATGGCAGTAACTATAGCTCAAGTTAAACCTTTAAAAGGAGAGCAGGCAAAAAATTTTATTAAAGCTTTTGAAGCGTCTAGCGTCAAAGAGGAAGCAGTTTCAAAAGCAATTGATGCAATGAAAAAGGGCTTCACTGGCAAATAACGTGAAGCCTTTTTTATGGCAAAGAATAGTTAATTTCAGAATAAAAAAAGAGAAATTAAATTTTTAGGTCAAACATTTGTCTTTGGTTGAATAAAATTATTGATGTGTATTCTCCACCTATATTTACAAAGTAAATTAGGTGATGAGGTTTACGAAAAATATTAAATGTGATATATTTAATATATCAAAAATAAAATAATAAAAAAATTAAATAAGTACTTATATGCTTTAAATAGAAAGGGATTTATTATGACTTTAATAACAACAGATTATTATAAAATAATGACATCAACAAAACAAGAAATACAGAATCTATCTCCTGAGTTTTTTAATACATTACATCCAAATGTAATCAAAGCTATTCCTGAAACAATATATCAATACATTACTTTAGAACAAGCAAGAGGATTAAACACACTTGTTTTAAGACGACTTCCTTCATGGTTGTTAGAAAGCTATAAAATTCAAGATGGTGAAACTCCTTATGAACTAGTGAGAGAAATTGATGGAAAAAAAATACCAATACTAGCAAAACCAATCGCTGTAAGATTAAGAAATTCTAGTTCATCCTTAAAAAACAAGCCAACAACATTATATACAAAACCTTTTACTCGTGAAAATGCGGATAATTTGCTGTTAAAAGATGTCAAATTCTTAACACAAATATATCTTAATTCGGCAGTAAAAGAGCACTTTGTCTGGCAGGAAAAAAAAGGCGGTTCATATTCAGCTGATTTTGATGAAATATTAAATATAATAAATAATCATTTTGTTCCTAATGAATTTGAAAAAGACAAACGGTTTGACCATATTCCAGCGCTTATTTCTTTACCAAATCTTTTGGCCCAAAGTAATCTTATTCCAGTAACAACTCATGCAAAGGTTAAGCATTTATCTTATTTTAAATTTGGTGGAAGTGTAAGATATATTTATAAGGATGCTTACAAATTATTATTAATGTTAGATAAATTACAGATTGCTTCAAAATCTTGTCAGGCACAATACAAAGCAACCAATAAAATGCCTAGAATATTTTTCGAAAATCTATATAAAGAATTACTATCATATGATGATATAGAAAAGTATATACATTCAGGTGAGCTAAAGCTGTATGAAGATGAGAGTCATATTTTACAATATGATAGTGCTATTAACTTAATAAGCAAAATATCTGAAAATGGTTATATTAATGCACTGCCAATTTATGTAGAAGTAAAAGAATATTTTAAAAACCTATATGCAGATGATACAGTAGTTGAACTAGTTAAAAATAATATGAAAACATTTGAATATAATGGAAAATTATTTTTCAAATACAATCTTAATATGAATATAAACGCAAGATATATGAATTTCAGAAAAAAACTCATATCAGTTTTAGCTCCATACTACAGAGCTAAATTTGGAACCAAAGAAAGTCAAAGACATTTTAGAGAAAGTAATATGATACCTGATTTAATAGTTGAATGTTTAATCGGAAAGCCGAATTATAAAGGCGAATTATGGACACAGGCATATTATGAACCAAATTCTCTTAGAACATATACATTCCCTGCATATTGTTTAGGAACGTTTGATATAGGATATATGTACTATGATAAAGTTATAAATGGAATAGATAAAGACTTCATATTATAAAGATTTCTTTTTATGTTCAATTTGTAGAGGTGTTAATTTGAAAAATAAGTTTTTTAATTGTTTATTCGCATTATTTTTAATTTTTAGTATTGCAGGATGTACCAATTCTAATGTTACTTCAGACCTTTCTGGTAATATCCCATTGACGGAATATGATACAAAAAATAAGCTCGCTAGAATTGCTACTGATGTTATATCAACAGAAACTAACTTTTCACAAAATATGGTCACGATGATTCAACCTACCAGTAATGTAACAGAAACAGATTTTGTCAATTTGTCTAATGGAATTGCACAGGCAATAAAAACCATAAATGATAGAAAAATTGAAGTAGAATCTTTTACGTGCCCAGAATCAATGAAGAACTCACGTGATAACCTCAAAAATAATTTAGAAGACTATTTAACGATTCTTAATAATATAAAAAATGCAAGCGATAAGAAGGATATCACTACTATTAAAAATCAATATAGTAACTTTAAAAATATCATTTCATCATTGCAGTCAGTAAGCACATCTTTATAATTTAGAAGGAGTAAAAATAATGGAACAGAGAATAATAAAGTCAAAAGAGTATAAAGAATTTATACAATACCGCAGTAATCGAATACCTATTAAAGTTTTTAAAGAGGTTGGCTTTTCTCAAATAATAAAGACAGCGGATTTAAAAAAAATACCCTATAATAAGATTCCAGTTTTAGTTTGCAAAGAGTACTTTGCCAGTGCGCCCGCATATGTATTAGCAAAAAAAAATCCTGAGATATTTCTATATTTAAGTTATGAACAAGTTTCTGTTATAAAAGAGAATGTTTTTTGCTTACTGCCAAAAGATATTCTTTTCCAATTAATAGAAAAATATAAAAACATAAGCGAGCTTACAACTGAATACTGGTTTAATAAAAATGAGAATGAATTATTAATTTGCCATAATCAACCTAGTGTAATTGATAAATTAAAAAAAGCAATAAAATAACCATTGTTTTAAGAAACTCGGCTACAAGTAGCCGAGTAGTTCACTTCTAGTGAACGAAATCAAAAATAAGTATCTGAGGATATTAAGTGAGAAATAATTTTTAAAATAAATTTAATAGCAAGTATTTATTTTTGTTGATTTTTTTTAAAATTACCTATATATTGAGTTAAACTCAAATAATATTTGCAGAATAAACGATTATCATATTATATATGTAAGAACATAGGACAACTGCGCGTTTGTCCTTTTTTTGTTATAAATTATGGAGGTGTCAATATTTATGTCTTATAACAAGTGTTTTATAGCAGGAATTATAAAAGGAGAACCATATTTTTCTCGAAATGGAGATAGTTTATTACTTGATTTGTCAATTTTAAGAACAGATATACAAAAAGAAGAATTTCTTACCGTCAGTATAAGAAAAAAAGAAACAATAAAAAAAGCAATAACTGAGCTGGAAGAAGGTGACTATATTATATCTGTTAATGCCCAATTGATGACAATTAATACTTTTAAAACAAAAGAAATAATTTGTCCTCATTGCCAACGTATAACACATATCAAGGCAAAAGGAGAAACAACAGAATTAGTATTAAATGATTTTTCTACAATCAAGAATGATGAAATTGAATCAACTTTGCCAGGTGTTAACAAAGTATTATTAATGGGAAACCTCTATAATGACCCCAAATTTAGAAGTGCTATAAATAATCTGGATTATATTAAATACAAAATAGTAGTAACAAATTATGAAGATGGGAATGAAATAAAAAGTTTTCCCTATATTGTTTCGTTTAACAAGGAAGCACAGAATGCCAAACTATATTTAAAAAAAGGGAATACAGTATTTATTGAAGGCGCCCTTCAAGAACGACATTTTAAGCAGAGGACAAAGTCATTTTGTACTCATTGCGAAACAGAGTTTGATGCTTTAACGAACAGCTATACTAGAGAGGTAATTACGGCTAATGTAAAATATTTAAAAGAAAAAACCAAAGAGGATTTTGATTAAAAATATTTATTGGGAGGTGAATTATGGCTCTATTTAAAAAAGAAACTGAAGAATGGGAATTAGTATCTGATGATTATTTAGATATTGAAGATTACTCCGAAGAATCTCTGCACGACAAAGAAAAACCCCCTAAAAAACCAAAAAAAAAATCTACTAAAACAAAGCAGAAAAAAACAGATAATACCAATAAAAATACAATTAATTATCTTTCGAAGAACAATGGGTACGAATATGAAAAGCGTGATAAACAAAAATATGAAAAATTACCACGTTTTCCTTTAATAATAATAACAGTAATACTAGTCCTAAGTAGTTTAGGTATTATAGGATATGTTAATACAGATTTTGATAATAATGGTACACCATATACTATTCCATTGGATATTCATTATAAAAGAAAATACGCGATGATTAGTGACGAAGTGTTAAATCTTTTAAATGACTTTGACGACAAAATTGAAAGTTATATAAAAGAACTTCCTAAAAATTATCTTTCAACAACTGATACACTAAATTCGTATCTTGATACTTTAAGCAATAAGACAAACACTCTAAGTAGATATACCAATGTACCAAAAGAGTTTTCTGCGTATAATTCATCAATATTAAATTTTAGTATACTAACTCAAGAATATATTAATAATTTAATATCTAATTATTCAAATAATGATTACTATTCTTTTGCTAAAAATGGTTTAACTGATTTTAGAAGTTATCTAAAGGAGGTCAATTCGTTGCGAAAACAAATGGATTCATTATTATTTAAAAATATGGAGGTGTAATATGTCAAACGACAAAAATGATGTTATTTTTAAACAATTGACCGCACAAATCGAAGAATATAACAGTAATTTAAAAAAAGAAATATCTAAATCAAAGAAAAGAAGAAATATAATAAATGTTATAGCAGAAAAATGCTGTGATGCGAAATATGGATTTAATCAACTTGGCGGAGACAATGAAATTTTACGTATGTCTGATGTTGAAATGCGTGATTTCATAATCACTAATATACTTAATCAAAAACAAGAATATATAAAAATGATAACAGAATTACAAAATGGATACTTAGAAGAAAATAGATTAAAAGAAGAATTCTCAAGAAAATATTTAATTTTAAAAGAAGAAAACAAAGTTTTAAAAAATAAAGTTTCTAATTTAGAACAACGAATTTCATTGATGCCAAGCAGTTCTAAAACAACTGATACCAAACCAGATAATAATATAAATTTAAATTCTCAAGCAAATAATATATCTTCCAATACTGTTTCACAAAAAAACATAGAGACAGATATTGTATATGTGAATAATGAACCATATGATATTGATAAAACATATCAAAAGGTTAATACCTATCAATTTGTATTATTAAAATTAATTGGGGACACAGGATTAAGTGAGTTTCAAGAAATTTTGGCACAAATTGTTGAAAAAAATAATTTTAAAGAGAAAATGATACGTACAAATATTGATGAACTTATAAATATGCATATATTAAATGAACAAAATATTGGGACACCTTTACGCAGTAAAATAAAACTTTTAGAACTCACAGAACTTGGAAAAGCAATATACTTCAAAGAAACTGGCAAAAAACCTGAAATATCGGAAATACAAACGATGCTAAATAACCACGCAAGCTTGAGACATGGATATTGCATTAAAGAAACAGCGAAGAGTTTACAAAGACAAGGATATGCAAACGTTTGTTATGATGCCTCAAAAAATACAATACAATTAGCTGATAATCGTAGATATGTGCCAGACATTATTGCAGACCATTCTAAATCTGTAAAAACATATTGGGAAGTTGAATTGGCACATCATACAGATAAAGACTTTTTTGAGAAATTAGACAAAGCAATGAAGGTTACACCAAATCTATACATAATTGCTCCAGATAAAGAAGCTAAAACCAAACTAAGGAAACAAATCGACAAATACACTAAATATCTATTTGTTAACTCTATAAATGCAAAAATTACTATATTTTTGGGTACATTGAACGAACTAGAAAAAAGACAAATATTTTCTAATGAAGAAGAATGTAAAATTACTATAAATATCACATAAAACACGTTTATTCTTGTTTTTTTATTATAAAGTTGATATATCTATGATGTAATAACTACTATTTAACAAGCACCTCAGACATTATATTTTCCTGGAGGTGATTTTTTTTGGGGGATTTTTTTAATTTAATTTCAACAGTTTTTATTAATGCTATAACAGTTGTGTATTTTTATTGTCAAATTTACTCTGCACAAATAATTTTATTAGGTCTGCTAACTGTTGCTGGAATTATTGAATACAAAGAAAAGAGATTCTTAACAGTTGATGATGAACGGAGGGTTATTTAATTTATGATTAATCATGATTATGATGCCGTTCGATACAAAGACAATACGTTAGGAATAAGAATTTTTGAGGCTATAAAAATAGCAGCTTTTTATGGGCTGTGTTTCATTATGTCTATTTATGCAATATCTCTATACTCATATTTAGGCAAAGTAATATGTATTGCAATTATTGTTGGGGTCATAGCTTCACTCATTAGTTGGAAGATGGTCCCACCAGAAAGACCAAACCAAATAATAGCAATGAAAAGAAATATATTTATTTACTCTGGTTTATTAGTTGGGGCACATTTTTTAATAACCAAACTTAGTTCATTAGACCCAAATTTAATGGGAGTCAGCTTAGGCTTACCAACTGGAGAAGTAATAAACAACTCTGCATTAGGATGGATTACTATGATGATTCAATTTATTATAATTGGTACGCCAATTACTCATGTGGGTTATGAAGTTAAACGTATTTGGACATTCTATGGATTTGGATTTGGGAAAACAACAAAACGTAAAAGACAAGAACAATTACAAAAAACAATTGTACGAAAATAGAATATTTTCGATGAACAATCTCTAACAACTATCAATATTTTGATAGGAGGTTAGATATGACTTTTACACAAAATTTCAAGACTCTTCTTCGCTCAAATTATATTGACGATGAGGATTTTGATATGGATGATATCATAATTCATGATACATCTATTGAAATAAAAGACGATAAACTACAGTATTTACTCTTTGATTTTGAAAAAAAGGTTTCACCAACAAAATATGAAAGAGTATTTAAAGCAATCAAATTAGTCAAATTAAAACGTGTTCCTAAAAAAGACTTAGGACTCGGAGGATGGCTGGAAATGCAAACTGGTGTAATTACTGGTTTTTATCAAGGCCAAATAAATTATATTCAAATCATGGCAAATATCTGCCATCCAAAAAAAGAAGGTCTTATATATGCTTATGGCGTGCAAGGCGTGTCTGGACGGTGTATTGAAGAAGCAATGAAATTTGCTGACATCCAAATGAAAACGGTTGAACGAAGCATAACTGGGACTTTTCATACTTTAGAGTATACAGACTTAACAGCTTATGATGCACGATGGATTTTTCAAAAATTAGGTTGCATGTCTGATATGCGGGTTATAAGAGGAATCCCTACACCAAAAATAACAGCTGGGCGAGTAACTTCTAATCTTTTTGCTGCAAATGAAAACAGACTTATAGAAGAGCAAAGTGAAGAATTTTTACTTGGAATGGATGACTATGAATATTTATTTGTTTTAACTGCTTCATGTGTAGACCCATTAGTATTATCTAAATGGAAAGAGGCGCAATTAAAAGAACAAACATATTGGGCTTCCATAAAAAACGGTCAAAAATCAATGTCTTTTGGTATATCTATGCCAATGGTTTATGCCGCAAATATGGGGGCATCTGAAGGATGGGGAACAAACAGAGGAGAAAGTTTTGGGCATTCTACAGGAACTAACTATTCTCATAGTGTCGGTACAAACGAAAGTTTTTCTACAGGAACAAGTGAATCTGTTAGCCATGGTACCAGTAATTCACTTTCATCAAGTAATAGTACTTCTGAATCTTATGGAGCATCAACTGGTTCAAATTTATCAACAGGAATGTCTAAGTCACTTGGAAGTAGTGAAAGTATATCACATGGCGTGACTGAGGGAACTTCTACAACTACGGGTGAAAGTTTTACCACTGGTACCAATTCTAGTCATTCAATAGGTACTAATCAAAGCACAAGTATCTCTCATGGAACAAGTTCCAGTACTTCTACAGGAACAGGTGTAAGCCATACTACAAACTCATCAGTATCCCATTCACAAGGAGTTTCAAACAGTTTTTCATCTAATGTATCTTCATCCACATCAAATAGCGGAGGTTTTAATGGAGGTATTCCAGGCGGGATATTAGGCGTGTCTGGTTCAAGTTCTACGTCACATTCAAATGGCACAAGTGAGGGTATTGGTTTTAGCAACGGAACATCAACTTCAACAGGCAGCGGTACCAGTTATTCTAATTCCAGCAGTAATTCCTATGGCGTTTCTAGCTCTGAAGGATATACTCAAGGTACTTCTGAATCATTCACACAAGGAACATCAACCTCACATGGAACATCAATTTCACAAGGAACTTCTACAAGCAACTCCACTTCAATGTCCTCTGGATTAAGCAGTTCTGTAGGAACAAGCAACTCATACGGACAATCCCAAAGTGCAAATGCTTCTGCAGGAATTGGAACTTCACAGGGAGTTTCTTCTGGAGTTACTGATTCCTATTCACAAGGAGTTACAAATAGTCATTCAGTTGGAGCAAGTGAGACTATATCAAATGGTACAAGCGAGGGATACAATACGGGGTCTTCTGTTGGCTCATCTACTTCCGGCAGTGTAACTAGCGGTAGTAGTGGTAGTATGGGACTAGGCCCAAGTATTTCTTTTGCAAAAACATTTGCGTGGGAAGACCGAGAAGTAACATATTTATTAGATATGTTAGTATATTCAACAAATAGAATAATAATGGCTAGTAATAATCTAGGAATGTGGTTTGTTGATATATATGTCGCTTGTGAAAATGAAGAAGCGGCATCGGCTGTATCATCACTATCTATGACTGCTTGGCATGATAAAAATGCATTGACTACACCACTTCAGGTATATCAGCCAAGTGATACTGAAAAAGACTATTTGTTTAAACATCTTTCCGTTTTTTCTCCTTCCATAAAAAAAGAAGGTATACCAGGTCAATTTGAATCGTATAAGTATACAACAATGTTGCTTTCAAACGAAATTGCTGCATATAGCCACCCGCCACGAGTAAATGTGGGCGGAATTCAAGCTGCTGTTGATGACCCACCTGTATTATCAATTAGTAACAAACGTCAAAATGGAGAAATATTTTTAGGATATGTTGCAGATGTAGAAAAATACAGTAAAACAAACTGGTATAAATCAGGATTTAAATTTTGTTTACAAAATTCGGAATTACATCATGCTTATATTTCTGGAGCCTCTCGTTCAGGAAAAACTGTAGCTGCAACAAGACTAGTTGCAGAAGCTTACACACATGTAAGAAGAGGTGAACAAGGAAAAAAACTGAGATTTTTAATCATGGACCCAAAACAAGACTGGAGAGCATTGGCAAAAATAGTTCCACCAGAACATTTCCGCTTTTATTCTTTATCAAATCCTCAATTTAGACCAATTTCTTTAAATCTTATGAAAATACCAAAAGGTGTTTATACAGAACGATATGCTGATAAACTTCGAGAACTTTTTATTCGTAGTTATGGACTTGGAGACCGTGGTTTCCAAATTTTAGGACAAGCAATCCAAGGAGTCTATAAACGTGCTGGTTGTTTTGATGAAGATGTAATGTATAACGAAAAAGACCCAATAACTGGAAAATATCCTGCAACAGAGAAAAGTAAAAATGTTACTTTGGCTGATGTGTGTAATTTTTTAGAACAACAAACACAAACCGCAGGAATGCCTAGGGATAAAATTGAAGCAATCCAAAGAATATTAGACAGACTTGAACAATTTAGAGAACCACTTTCATCAATCTTTAAAATTTTCTGTAATAAAGGTGATTCAGGAATGGGTATAGATGACTTATTAGGTGCAGATGATGTTATTGTTCTAGAATCATATGGAATGGATACAAAAACCTCTTCATTTATATTTGGATTAATTACATCGAGTGTATATCAATATGCTGTTAGTAACGGCGGTTTTGTAAAACCAGAAGACCAATACGAAACAGTGTTAGTCATTGAAGAAGCTAATCAAGTTTTAATTGGAGAGGACCAAGATAATCTAGGCGGTGCAAACCCATTCGAAATTATCTTAGACCAATCCGCTGGATATGGATTATTTATTTGGACTATTACACAAAAAATTGCTGACATGCCCCGTTCAGTATTAGCAAATTCGGCATTGAAAATTATTGGTCGTCAAGATGATGAAGATGATATCAAGAAAACAATTGTCCAAATAGGGAAAGATGGCTTAATTAATGACCGTGTATTTAAAAACTGGCTTCCAGACCAACCAACCGGATGGTTTATAATAAAATCTTCACGTAATAGAGATTTTACAATGAATGCTCCTCAGCATGTACTTATCGAATACCTTGATATAGAGCCACCTTCAAATGAAGAACTTGAATACATATTACAAGAGGGAGAAATTATGAGTAAACAAAAAATAGGAGGATAACTAATGGATTTTACTGTACACCAGTCTATCAAAATAATAGCGGTAATAGCAGTTTCAGTCATTATTATTACCGCACTGTTAAATCTTGATAGTGTAACTGAATCAAAACAACAGATGCAGTCAATAGCAGATATAAATCAATCCAATAGAGAGAAGACTGCAAATATAAAAGCCTCTTTTTACTAAAAAATTTAAATTTTCTAAAATTTATTGACATTATTTAAGAAATTAACTAATATACCACAAACAAAAGACATAACTAAAATAAGTAAAGCTGAAGATATATTGATGGAGGTAGTACCGTTTCGATTCTTCAGCTTTTTAATTTGAAACGGGAAAATAAAGAATGCTTAAATCTTCAAAACGAATTTCTTTAATTATTATCATAGTCGCTGGGTTAATTTTATCTGGTAGCCTATTTATGATTTTTGTTGGAAATACAACAGAAGTTTTAGTAGCTACACAAGATGTTAAAGCAAATACAAAAATTAAAGAAAGTATGTTCACAACAGAGAGAGTAGACACTGCATCGTTACCCGATAACTATTTATCTGCGGATTCAGCTAAAGATGTTATTGGATACTACACTTACATAGGTTTCACAAAAGGAAGTGTAATTTCTAAGTCTAATATTGCGACTAGTGCAAAAAAGGCAAGTGGAGCAATTGAGAAAGGGAAAACTCTATTAACCATTAATGCGGAGAATCTGCCAACAGGTATTCAATCAGGGGATAAAGTAAATATAATTATTGGTGCTAATACAGACAGTGGAAACAAAGTAGTTTTAACATATCAAAATATTGATGTTTCTAACATCTATGTTGATGATGAAGGTTCTATTACTGGTTTAGAAGTTAGTGTAACACCAGAACAATCACAAAAAATTGTTTATGCAAAACTAAATGGAGAATTATCTATTTCATTATTACCAATTAACTATAAAGATATTAATTTACCAATCATCGATGAAGGTGGTTTCTTGGATACAAGCTCTTCATCAACCGCTACTGATGCAAACTCAGAAGCACAATAATTTTTAACAGGAGGTAAAATCCCTAGTACGTTTGTGCTAGGGAGAAATTTAAAAATGAAAATTATTATTTTATCATCAAGCGAACCATATGCAACAGAGTTATCTCGCGCCGCTTTACTTCTCGGACATACTATTGTCGCTACTTATATTTCTATAGACGACGTAAAAAAGAATATTAAAAATATAGAATATGATTATCTAATATCATCTGATACTCTTTATCAAAATGAACAGTTAGAGACCTTAATCCAATTTATAAATTCAATCGGAGATATAAAAAAACTGAAATTTATACTTAAAAACCCCGGTATTCATGAGGCATTATTAGCACAGTATCAAATTATGCCATTATATGAAACTACTCCGCCAAACACTGTAATTTCCATTCTAGCTCAAGAGTATGCAATTAATAGTCAATTTGCACAACACTATCAATATAATGAGCAAAATCTACAATCAACATACCATGTACCAACCATGAATCCAAATACATTTGTAAATGTTGCTTCAGCTCCAACACAACAGAATGACCCTAACCCCGCAATCAATAACTCACAGATTTATCCACAAGGAGAAACATTTTTGGGTACACCCCCAGTTCAAGCAAATACTCCTAACAGTACTACTGGAACCAGTATAGATACATCCTATAATAATGACCAACCAGATACTTTTAATTCAAACGAACAAATCAAAAACATAAAAGAAGCACCGAAACCAATTTTAGGGAGTAGAAAAAATAATACAAATTTTATTAATTTTAAAAATAAATTTATCGTTGTAAATTCTCCAAAAGGCGGGGTTGGTAAAACTACTCTTGCAATCGAATTAGCTTCATTAATTTCTAACAGAGCTAAAGGAATGGATTTAAACCCAGCAAGTAAATTTACATCTTCAAAAGAATTCAGAACATGTCTTATAGATTTAAATCCTTCATTTGATACCATGGCTAGCACATTAAAATGCGTGCATGAAACAAAAGACTATCCAACCATATTAAACTGGGTAAATCGTATCGAGGAAAAAATTTATACTTCAATGACCAATGAAGAAAAACAAGCATTTAATGAAAATCGAGACTTGTTTGATATATCTCCTTTCTGCAATAACAAAATTATTAAATTTACATGGGAGGAAGTAAAGTCTTTAACAGTTTATGATGCACAAAAAGGATTATACATTATTCCCGCAGTTGCACTTCCAATGGATGTAAATAAGGTTTTACCAGACTATATTTCTATTATTATTGAAACTATTAGAAAATATTTTGATATTTCAATCGCAGATACTTCTAATAATCTTACATATTTCACTGTAGAAGCATTTCATCAAGCAGATGAAGTTATATTAGTATCATCTCCTACAATTTCTACTTCTACTGTAGTAAATAGATTAATCGATGCATGTAAAAAGATTGATGTAGACACTTCTAAATTTAATTTAGTTATCAACCACCCGAATCGTGCTGATAGTGACTTAGAAGCTGAGAAAATTGCTAGTGTGTTAAAAATCAATTTGGTCGCAGAACTTCCATACGATGAAAATGTAGGGAAAATATTAGAAAAAGGTACACCATTTAGTATAAATACTCCAAAGAGTAAATACTCACAAGCAGTAACAAAATTGGCACATCAAATAATTCCACTATGGACAATGAAAAAGCAAAAAATTAAAAGTAAAAAGTTTTTTAATTTTTAACGGAGGTGAATTAGATGCCTATACCAAATTCAGGGATTAACAATATCTCTGTGTTTAATTCGAAAACAACAAATCCCAATATTTCAAATAAAAATAAACCGAAAAAATTGATATCAAAAAATCCAATAGATTTTATCTGTGAAAATTACAGCGTTGTTAAACATATTGGAGATATGATGAGCAATAAATTAGGTAATGAATTATTCGAAAAAGATAGGAAAGTTGTAGAATCAGAGTGTAGAACAATGATTTTAGACTATCTAAAAGAAAAAGAATTGCTACCAATAGATGCTCTTGTCGCTCAATATCTAAAATTGATTTATGACAATATTTTGGGACTTGGAATGATTCAACCATTGCTTGATGATAAAGAAATAGATGAAATTTTAGTATTAGATTATAACAAGATTTATGTTGAAAAACACGGTAAATTACAACTAAGTCCATATCGTTTTCCAAATTATGAAGCTGCATATGGTGTAGCAAAAAAAATAATAGAACCACTTAACCGTGTTTTAGATGTTGCACACCCTAATGTTGATGCCCAGCTACAAGATGGTTCCCGTCTAAGTGCTACAATTCCACCTCTAAGAGCAAATGGAGCAATTAGTCTGACAATCCGAAAATTTAAAGATAAGGTTGAGCCTCTAAGTTTTTATGCAGAAAAATATAAATCATCAACACCTGAAATGGTTAAATTTATTGAAACTGCAGTAAAATCAAAAATTTCAATAATTGTAAGTGGTGGTACCGGGTCAGGGAAAACGACTCTATTAAACTCTTGCTCTTTGGCAATCCCTAAAGATGAACGTATTATTACAATTGAAGATACACTAGAATTAAAATTGCAACAAGAGAATGTAGAAACTTACCAAACTGTTGAAGAAAATGTTGAGGGTAAAGGAGGATTTTCTACACAAGACATTGTAAAAATAGCGCTTCGTAAGCGTCCCGATAGAATAATTGTTGGTGAATGCCGAGGGGGTGAATTTGTAGAAATGCTAAATGCAATGAATACAGGACATGATGGTTCAATGTCAACTGTACACAGTAATTCTGCAAAAGATTTTGCGCAAAGAGCTAAAACAATGGTTTTATCTAATCCCTCTACCAACAATCTAGAAGAAGACGCAATATTTAATATGATTAATTCAGCAATAAGTTTAATAATCCAAACTAATCGTTTCGAAGATGGTAGTCGTAAAATCACTCAAATAACAGAAATTGTTGGCTACGGAAATGAAGGGTATTCAAAACTAAGGGAGGCTGGTGTACTTGGTCCAAAAGCTGCGGTAGATAAAAAGAAATTATATTTACAAGACATATTTAAATTTACACAAACAGGTGTAGACCCTATAACAAAAAGAGTCCAAGGAAAATTCGAAGCAAAAGGGTATAAACCTATGTGTGTAGATAAAATGAATGAAAAAGGATATACATTCCCAGATAATTTCTTTGAAAAGCGTATTTTATTGGAGGTTAAGTGATGAATTTTCTATTTAAAACAATAATTGCACTACTACCACTCATCACAGCAACATTAATCGTTGTATTTATTACTTTACAATCATTAACTTCCGAAATGGAATTAAAAAAAGTAATAAAGGCAACAACAAAATCTATGATTGATGCAAAAGTCTCAGATTCTGTCAAAGAACAAAAGAAAAAAAGCTACATTAAAAATTTTATTGATAAACAAAATTCCAAGTTAAATTTGGTTGGAATTACTTACAAATATGAAACATGTATTGCTGTAGCTTCGGGGGTATTTATCATTGCTGCAATAATTGCAAAATTATTATTCAAAGCTGGTCCAATGTTAATGGTTTATTTGGGCTTAGTTTTTGCTGGAACTGTTTTGCTAGCTGTCAATAAACGCGCAGAAACAAAAAAAGAAGAATTAACATTAGAATTCCTAGAAAAAATTAATGAAATTTCAGCACATTTAAGTGTTGGAAAAACTATTCCAAACGCTCTTGAAGAAATCATAAAAGAGCAAAATACTTCACAAGTATTAATTAATGAGCTCATTACTGTTAAACAAAACTTAAATCTGGGTTACCCATTATCAAAATCCTTTATGCTAGCTTATGAACATTTACAAATTGAAGAAATTAAAACTTTTGCAATGACACTCTCCGTTTATGAAGAAACAGGAGGAAATATTATTGAAGTACTAAAAGCAAATGATAATTTCTTCCAATCTAAAATAAAAATAAAGAACACACAAAAAGTGTATATCTCATCATTAAAAACAAGTCAAAAATTAACAATCGGTATTCCATTAGGTTTCATAGTGCTAGTAATATTTATTAATCCCTCATTCTTTGGTGACTTTTATGGAACAGCAGTTGGAGAATTAGTCGGAATAATTGCAATATCATTTTTGTTATTTGGTATCTTCTTATCAAATAAAATTGCCAAATTAAAATAGGGAGGTAAGTATGAAAGAGTTATTGATTTATATTTCGATAATATGTATATTCCTTATTGGATTATCACTATATGTTTTTATTCAATCAAAAAATAATGACGAAAATGACATTCAGGTACTTATTAATAAAATAAAAAAATCAAGCTTTGTTTCACAAGAGGCAATGATGAAAAAAATGGAAGAAATCCCATATATACAAAGAAAAAACCAAGAAATAGAGAAAATGATTGACATTACTGAAAGTGAATATACATTGGATTCCATTTATAAATATAGAAGAATTGTTTTAATTTGTACTTTTGCCGCATTTATATTGGTACTTATTTTTGTTGGGTTGATTCCTAGTATTTTAACACTCGCAATCGGAGGTCTTTGTTCATATGTACCAGATTTTAGATTAAAACAAGACTTGTCAACAAAATATCAAATATTTGATAAGACACTCCCCGACTACATAAGTAGAGTCTCATTAGCTATGAATGCCGGCATGAATTTGAGTCAAGCAATGATTATTGCAACACGAGCTCTTGATGGTGATATAAAAAAAGAGTTTGTACGATTTTTGGCGGACACAGAACGAAATCAAGACGATATCGCAAAACCTTATATTAATCTAAAACAAAGATTTCCCACAAAATCCTGTGAAAGATTTTGTTCTGTTGTTATAACTGGTATAAAAAATGGTAATAAAATGTCTGAAATTTTAGAAAAAGAAACTAATTATATAAACGATGAAACTCTGATTAAAATGGAAGAACAGGGTAAGAAAAACGAGATAGTTTCGACCGCAATCTCAACTGGTTTTATATTTATTCCAATTACTGCATTATTGATTGCACCAATTATGATGACTAGTGTATAATGTCCGCACTTTAACAACAACTTCAAAAAACAAATATAATTTATTTAATTTTTGGAGGTATGCGTATGAAAGCATTAAAAAATTATATTTTAGATGAAGATGCAATTTCTGTTGAACAAATAGTATTTGTTATTGCAGGATTAGCAGTTGCAATTGCAATAGGTTGGTTTATTTATAACTTAGTTGCAGGAAAAGCAGATGATGCATCTGATATTGCATCAGATGCAAATAGCAGTAAATCTGCAGGTAGTGAATTTAGTGGTGGAGCATTTGGTAATTAATTGAGGCTTATTTAATTAAGCCTCATTCATTAGGAGGTAAAAAATGTTATTGGATATAAAATCTTATATACAAAATACCGATGCAAGTGCTTCGATTGAAACTGTAGTTTTAGTAGTTGCCGCTTTGTCAGTTTCTATTGCCGTTGGGTGGTGGATTTTCAACACTGTAAAAGGACAAGCTGATAATTCTTCTTGTAGCGGAAACGATAGTCCATTTTGTATTGAATAAAACAATTCGGAGGTACATTGATGTTATCAACAATATTTTTAATATTATCTTTATTCTCTATGTTTTTAGGCGTAATCATTGATATAAAAGAAAAAAAATTCCCTAACTATATAGTGATTATACTCTTATTTCTAGGTATGTTTTATTATTGCCAAACTAACAGTATAAAAGAGCTCATAGTACCTCTATGTATGTTTGTCTTATTTAACTTTATTGGAATTTATTTACACAAGATAAAACTAGTAGCTCCTGGGGATATGAAATTCTTTTCTCTATTTCCATTCTTTATAGATTGGTCTACTAAAACATCTATAGTCTTTATTTTTATATTAGCTTTTGTCTCTATGATATATGTATCCATCAGAATTTTTAGAAAAGAAAAAAGTCTCAAGTCTATATTTACTAATTTTAAGAATCAAATATTTGAATTAAAAGTATTTCTGCTATCAAAAATAAGAATCTCAGCTGATTACACTCAAATTTCAAAAGACGAAGGAATCGCATTTACTGTACCATTATTTATCTCTTTTCTAATTATTTTTTCTTGTCAACAATTTGGATACATATAGGAGGAGGAAAATAAAATATGTTAAAAAATTTTTTCAAAGATGAAGAGGGTAGCGAAGCAGTTCAAATGGCAATTTTGCTACCCATTATTTTATTGCTTGTTATGTTTATTACAGACCGCTTTATTCAATATGAAGGTTTAACCACAACAACTGTAGCTTCTAATGAAGCACTCAGAGCAGCCGTAGTTCAAACGAATAAAGAAGATGCAAAAAATATTATAAAAGATACTCTAGAAAATAGGTTTTCTGAGGGTGGTATTGGTTGGTGTAGTGGCAGTGACCTAAATCATTGTGTAAACTGGAAAGCTTCAAACACAACAGGCAGTATTTCTAGTTTTAAAAATAATTCAAATTATCAACTTGCGGTTCAACTTGATGGTGAATGGGAAAAAGGAAGTTATTTGACCCTTGGGGTAAGAACACATAAGGCATCTATTATTCCAAGCTATTCTAATTTCCGTAGACTTTTATCTGGTGGGCCTATTTATCATACTCACACGTATGTAATAAAAGCTCTTGTTGAAGGTGAAAATTAAAATGAATTTTTTAAAAAAAGAAGATGGGAATGTAACCGTTGTTTTAGTCGTTCTATTACCAGTTTTATTATGGTGCCTATTTTTCTTTGAAAGCAAAATGCAAGTTCGCTGGATATATACTCAAGTACAATCAGTTCTTGATTTCTCCACACTAGCGGGAGCTAATACTGGGGAAACACAGAAAAGCGGTACTGAATATGTTTGTAGTATCCCTTATTCTGTAAGTGAGCAGACAAAATCAGGTTATCATGTTGCTGTTAAACTATTTAAAGAAAATGTCAAAACACTACCAGAAGAAATTAAAAACGAATTGCTAGCTCAATTACAATCAGGTGATATAGAAGGACTTAAAGATAGAGATGCTCAAATGGGAGGTTATATGATAATGTCAACATCTTTTAAATATAAACCCAACATTCCAATATTTTTTCGCAATTATGTTGTAACTGTAAGTTCCACATCTAGATGCCAACCAGATATTTAGGAGGTAGAGTACATTTGGCAAATTTAAATAAAGAGGATGTAATAAAAGAAACCAAGAAAATACAAAAACAAAACCAAGAACTAGAACAAAAACGAGCAATCCTCAATGAAGATACCCTAAAGTCTAAAATTCAGAGTAAAAAACCAAAAAAAGAAGAAATCAGTCTCGATAGACGTCTAGGGTATAGACGAAAATACTTAACAGAGAAATATAAAAAATTCAAAATAATCTTTTATGTTGCTGCTGTTTTAATTTTGATTTATTTAATGTTTATAATTATGCCGTGTAAGGTATAAATCAGGAGGTTATATGAAAAACAAAAAAAGATTATTATCTCAAAAGATAGTATTAACTTTTCTTATAATAAGTATGGTTGCCAGCTCCCTTTTAATGTTGACAGGGTGTTCTGCTGAAAAGTCTCCAGTACAAGTGCTCGACGTGACACTTCAATATTGGAAAAATAAAGATGAAAAATCATTTAAAAAATCTTTTAAAAATAAAAAGGTAGCAATGTATAGTTTGATAGAAACCTCTGCCGATGATAATAAAGACCTGATAGAAATTTCTAAAAAGCTAGAAGAAAAAATCTATTCAGGTCTAAAGTATAAAATTTTATCCGACAGTCAAAATGATGCAAGCCATGCGACTGTCGATGTACAAATTTCTACAATTGATACTAATAGCTTCCTAAATGAATTCATAAAAAAAATCATGAATTTTTATTACGAATCAAAAAGTACAAACAGCTCATTAAAAGAAGAACAATTTTACGAAGAAATTAATGAAGATTTTGAAAAAATAATTACTGCTCGTAATTTTACTGTTACAGTTAAATTTCAAAAAATAAATAAAGAGTGGAAAATTACAAATAATGAAACCTTAATTAACGCATTAACGGGAGGTTATCTGGAGTATCAGTATTAGGAGGATTTATTATGGCTGAAATTTATAGAGTTTATGAACGTCCCAATGAAATGATTACTATTGTGGGAAGTTTGGCTCAAATATCTGCAAATGCTGTTGAATTATTAATTTCTTTTGAAGCAAAAAATGCCAAGGACATAATGCTCGATGCTGTGAAAGAAAACAAATTTATACCACTAATTACTAAACCTGAAAAAATAAAAACACTAGTTATTACTAAAGATGGCAAGGTATATCCGTCTACATTTTCAATGTCAGCTTTATCATCACGTATTTATAAAGCAACTACAAAAGATTATTACAAAAAAGAACTTAATATAATAACGAGGTAACAGAATGGAAAAACAAAACTGGTCTTCTTATATTTCAAGATTTATAGAAAACAAGGAATATAACCCCAATATTCCCCCAGAAGAAGATTTTTCAAATTTACTCAATGAACTGGACATACAAGATGCAAATACAATATATAGATACTTATACCATTCCGAATATGACCCATACTTCGATTTGTTGTCAAAAGAAAATTTTAAAGCTTATAATGATACAGTATCTTCGAGAATTGATTTTATGAAAAAAAACTTTAATTATACTACAGACTTTTTTTTAAAAAATAATATTTGGGGTAATGTCTCGTACAAAAGAAAAGATTTTGATATTAAAGATTATGTAAATGATGTTGTTATAACTTTTAATTATGGACGCTTGGAAATTTATGTTATTAATATTGAAAAACTTAAGCACACTATAAAGCCACTAAAAAAATATTTAAATACTGCACCAAATATGAAACTAACAGACAATAAAGATGGATATTTCTTATGCAATTATGATGTTCAGACCGATATTTTCAACATTATTGAGGCAATTAAGAATATAATTGAAGCTAAAATATGAAAAGAGAAAAGAAACGAAAAATATTCAAATTTTTAATATCAGTTTCATTTAGTTTATTTTTATTATTAGTCACAACAATTTTTGTAGTTCGTCCAGCAGTTTTAGAGAATTTTGATTCTATGTATCCCACTTTTGAAAAAAAACAATTTATTTTACTGAATGTATTAAATAAAACTAAACAAGAATTCAATAGATTTGACATAATTTGTGCGGATGTAAATAACAACAAAGTAATAAAAAGATTAATTGGTCTGCCTGGAGAGACAATAAATTATAAAGACGGTTTATTGTATATTAATGGTGTCCAGACAAATGAAAGTTATTTCAAAAATAAAGAAAATATGGATACTCCTAATTTTTCACTGACATTAACTAGTAAACAGTATCTTATCATTGGCGATAATCGCAGACTCAACGATAATTTATATAATATAATTGAACAATCTCAAATAATAAGTTCGGGAATTTTATTCCCTATGGTGGAGTAGCATGGATAGTATTTTATTAGCATCATATATGTGTTTTAACGATTCGATAAACCAGATTCAAAATCACATAGACAATCTGGGAATGCAGCCATTTTATAGTTATGATATCGCAGTTCCAGCAAAAGAAAACTACTATAACTATATTCCTATTTTCAGCGAGAAAAGGAATGTCCCAGATTCTTATGTGTATTTTTCTCAAAAAAAACCATCTAATAAAGTAATTTCAAGAGAAATCTATGATAAAAACGGAAATCCAAAAGCAGTGTTTAAGTTAAATGAAGTAAAACACCATAATTTTATACTAAATTGTCTTATTTCAAAAAAGATGCCTACTGATTTTTTATTAAATATTTTGTTAGAGTTGCTTGAAAATATCTATGATGATACAGAATATATAGTTGCAAATATAAATGATAAAAGCTTATCATTATCTAAAATTTTAATACAAATTGGTTTTCAAGAAATTGAGACTAATAAAAAATATTTACTAAATTAGGGAGGGGAATATTATTGAAAATTAAAAAAACAAACACATGGATTTGTCCAAAATGCGGTCTTATTAATAGTAATAATTTAAGTTCATGTCCGAACTGTCATTACATACACAACAGTGTTTCTAATTGTAGATTAGTAAAAAAAAGACTATGGTTATGTAAAACATGTGGCACAAAAAACAATGGTTCACACTGCATAAAATGCGGAAGACTAAAAAATAATATATTATAAATGGGGATAAATCCTCATTTTTATTTATATTATAAATAATATATGCTATAATTAGTGTGTTATTTTGAAACGAAGGAGATTATTATGCAATTTATAGTAGTAGACTTAGAAGCAAATCCTGGGGATTTCAAAGAAATCATTAATATTGCAGCACATAAAGTCAATATAGATTATAAAATTTTCAAAGAGAAAACTAATAACTATGTCATTTCATCAAAAAAAATTCTTTCTAATAATAACTTTGATGTTTTTGTGAAACCATTTTTTAATGGGAGATTGAGTAAAAAAATGTCAAAACTCTTAAAAATTGACTCCAAATCTCTTGAAGATGCACGACTATTTGATATAGAAATGGCAAATTTCCAAAAATGGTCAAATGAAAACAATGAAGATACTGTTTTCATTACTTGGTCAAAAACAGATTCTTTAATGATAAAAAGTAATTGTAAAAAATATTTTATTAACTATAATTGGTTTTGTAATCAATACTTTGACTTACAAAAATGTTATGATATGATGCATAAAAAAATGAAACCCACAGGATTATGTAATGCGTTGAAAGAAAATAATATAAATTTTATTGGGCAACCACACAAAGCAATAGACGACTCATATAATACGACCCAAATTCTATTAAATTGTTAGGCTATTTGTATTTGGAGGTGATGCCACACATGAATGTTTTTAAAAGAGAATGTCGATATACGCCAGCCCATTTAATTGTAGGCCTTTTTATCGGTATTCTTTTTTTATTTTTAAATATTAATAAAATTAATGCTGTTGGTGAAATTAAAAATGTTAATGGATATAATGTAGAAACAGCATACGAAATTAATGAGGTTTATATTGAAAATAATCAAATACATTTAAAGGGGTGGTATGTCGCAAAAGGGTATCAAAATTTTGCTCAAAAAAATGTGACCCATTTATATTCTTTATCTATTACAGGAATAAATAAACAGTACAATGATATCGGTGACTATAATACTGGAGGAACAATAACTAATTTACATAAATCTGCTAATGCTGGCTTTTGTTCTTCTCAATACGGTCAACCAGGTATTAATCAAAATGGCAATTGTAACTACTATTATGATGATGTAGGATTTCATTTCGCTATTCCATTACAAGATTTTCAAAATGCTGTTTCTTCAGGTGTGACAGATTTTTACTTCCAAATAAGTGTTAGTTGTTTAAACTCAAGAGCAGGGTATTCAACTATTTCACAATTTGTATACGTGACGAATACACGTGTTGGAAATGGACAAGGTATAAACCTAGACATTGGAAATGGTTATACAGCCAACCTGTATAGTAATCTTGAGTATAAAGAAATAATTGTTCAACCAATAAATGCATACGTTAAAACCGGTCCTGGTAAAGGATACTCGGTATCAAAATATGGTAGTAAAAGCCGTTATTGGGGTTACCAATATATGTATAGTGGACTATCATATGCCGGCTCATCAGAATTAACAGATTGGTTTGGATTGCACTTTTCGGATTATGGCTATCAATATAATCGTTGGCGAGTTGCTAATGGAGGTAGTAATTATGGTTATATTCCAACAAGTTATTTCAATGTACGTAATTATACTTCAAATGGTGAGAATGCTGCTCTTCACTTAAAAATTTTAAATAAGTCTCCTGAAATTACTGCTACAACAACACAAACATATTATTCTGGACAAGATTTAACTACAGATATGCTTAAATCCGGTATAATTGCAAACGACCGTGAAGACGGTAAATATATTTTAAATGGAGCAGAAAATAAACTCAGAATGGAGATATCTTCCAAAGAAGTTACAATTTCTAATGACAAAATCAATACTAAAAATCTTGATGGCAGTTATCAATTCACAGTAAAAGTTACAGATACGGCTGGAGCAAGTACTACATCAAATTTAACTGTGAAATTTATAAAGAATACTGCTCCAACAATATCCGGCATAAAAAAAGATGAAGAAAAAATCATGTATATTCGAAACTACAATCTAAAATCTTCAGACATTTTACAAAATATTACGTCTGACGATATTCAAGATGGGGACTTATCAAGCGAATTACGAGTCTTAAAAGGTAATGAAGTTTATGATGATTCATTAGATAGAAATATTCCTAAAATATACAACGATTTTAGTGTTGAGGTTAAAGATATTCCTCTAATAGATATAGCAAGTCATAACATTTCTTATTCTGGTATGACGGCAATGACTGATACTTTTAATGTTGCTGGAGGCAGAAATTACCAGATTTCAGTTCCCACTACTCAATATAAAATTATTGAATATAATTCTTCTGGAACACAAATAAGAGATAGTGGGTGGATACAAACAAAAAGCGGAGTTTTTGCAAATAGCTACACTGTTCAAGCAAATGCTTCAAAAGTTAAAATAATTATGAACAGCAATAAAATTAGTGACCCAACATCAATACATATGATTCGAGACGTATGGGCTCAAAATGTTGCTTTAACTACAAATATAAACTTTATCTTAAATATTATGGATTATTATCCTCCTGAATTATCTGGACATGATTACTACTATTTCGTAGGTTACCCAGTAAATGAAAAAGAAATACTGGAGGATATTGTTATCACCGATACACGATTTGATGTTGATAAAATAAGAGAAACATTAAAGATTACTAATTTCGATGTAATTGACCCGAATACTCCTGGTGAATATATTATTCAAATAACTGCAACCAACTCTGGTATCGAAGAGAATCCAGATTTAGCAGAAGAAAAATATACAGGTTCTTTAAATTTGGTTGTTCATATAATTGATACAGACGACTCACAATTCATTAAAAAATCTATCCGTTATATTAATAATAAACATGTAAAAACTCTCTCTAAAGATAGTAACTGGTATAAAAACGAAGTATTAACAAATCGTTTGAAATCTTCACTAGAAAAGAATTCAGATGATGCTATATTAAGTTTCGCCTTTACAGGCAAAGACATGCAAAAACTCAAAGAATATATCAATACAAAGAAAGGAACTACACTTTTTACGACAGATTTTAATCAGACCTTCTTTGAAAAAATAATGGCCTATAGCCCTGATGGTCATTTAAACGATGGTTGGATAAAAATAGACGGTTACTGGTGTTATCAATATTTTGATGATAAAAATAGAGCTAATTTATACACATCAACATGGAAAGAAATTGATAATGCGCTGTATTACTTTGATGAAGCTGGGCACTTAGCACAAAATAAATGGGTTACCATTGACGATAAGCTCTATTATTTTACAAATGATGGTTCAGTCGCTCATGGGTGGACTTATATAAATGGTAATTATTATTACTTTGATGATAATTATGAAAAAGTAACCGGTTTTAAAAATATTGATGGAAACACATATTATTTCGATAATAATGGCATCAGAATCATAGGATGGTACACTATTGAAGGTAATCAATACTATTTTGGTAATGATGGTATCATGAGAAAAGACCAAATTTTAGAAATTGATGGTATAACATATATATTTATGGAAAATGGACAAGTCCCATATTATTTAGTGACTTACAAAGATAAACTATACTGTATTGACCCAGTACGAGGAATGATAAAAAATGAAATTTACGATTACAATGGGAATAAATACTTATTTGGTGATGATGGTAGTGCTTTAAAAGGTTGGCAAATATTTAATAATAAGAAGTATTATATAAATTCCGATTACCAATTATGTATAAATATGTTTGCAGTTATAGATGGTGAAAAGTACTATTTTAACAAAGATGGAGTAATTCAAACAGAGAATGGATTTATTACTGTAGATGGAAAAATTTATTATGTACAAGATGGCGGTACAATACTTCGGGACTCTTGGAAAACAATTAATGGATACGAATACTATTTTAATAAAGAGGGTATTGCTGCTACCGAAATAGTAAAAATAAACTCAGAATACTATTATTTTGACGAAACTGGTAAAAAACAAATAAATACTTGGCACGATTCATATTATTTCAACAGTAATGGAAAGGCTGTAAATGGCTGGCAAGACTTGCATGACCCTGAAGATACTAGCCAAGATACATTTAAATTCTATTTTAAGGATTACCAAGCAATAAAAAATAGTATTTTTGAATTTAGTAATGAAAGCTATTATGCTGATGTTAATGGACATATTAGAAGTGGTCTTATGAATATTGGAAACGATATATATTTCTTTGATGAAACAAACTATGTAATGAAAAAAAATCAACTTGTAAAATACTATACAGATTCATACTTCTTTGGAGAAGATGGTAAAGCAATAAAAAATACTTGGAAAAAGATTGATGACTATAATTATTATTTCAAATCAGACGGGAAAATGGCACGTGATGCTAACTTAACAATCAACTCTAATAACTATCATTTCGATGCAGAAGGTAAAATGTGTACAGATTATATCGATGGATTATGGTATTACAATAATTTAGGTATTGGTGAGCCTCTGTTAAGAAGTTATGACATATCAGGTTATGTGATAGAAGACGATAATGCTGCTGACGGAAATATAGCGGATACTGGTGATAATAGAATTGTTGTGGGTATCTTTAATGATGGACGATTAAAAGTTACAGGCGTAGGAGACTCAATGATTTTCACTAATAAAGATAACTATATAGCTCCTTGGCTAATTGATACTTATACTGATGAAAATAACCAGACAAAAAACATTTCAGATTTAATTTTATCGGTTGAATTCTCAGATAGTGTAAGCATTAAAAACTTAGATTACTGGTTTATAAATTGTAAGAATTTAGAAAATGTTTCAAATCTTCCTATAACAGTTGAAAGCATGATTAGTACATTTGATGGCGATACAAAACTATTCAATGTAACAGATATGAGTAAAATGGTTCAGCTAACTACAATCAAAAGGGCATTTGCTGGTACCGGACTGATACTAACACCTATACTTCCAGATAATATTACAGATATGGATTATGCATTTACAAACTGTTTAAATCTTGTAGAAGTAATCAATATTCCAAAAAATGTTGTAACAATGCAAGGAACATTTGAAAACTGTCCTTCATTGCAAACAGTTCCAAATATTCCTTCTGAAGTAGAAAACTTAAATTATACCTTCCAATATGATTCTAATCTTAAAGGAAAATTAATTATAGAGACAAACAAAAAAGACGTTACCGTATCTGGCACTTTCACTAGAGCTGCCACAACGGACTTATTAGAATTATATGGTAATGGAACAAATAATGAATTAATAAATAAAATGTTACCTAATACTCGTAATATATCTAATATAATTGCAGGCAATGAAATTTTAAGTAACGATATGAAATTAAAAATTAATGAGGAAGCTAAAATAAAAATTTATCACAATTTTATTAATTCAGAATTCACCTTTACATCAGATAAATCGATTGTTGAAATCGACAACAAAGGGAATATAAAGGCACTTAAATCTGGAGAAACAATTATTACAATTAGTCATGGTTCTAAAAAATGTACTATTAAAGCAATAGTCGAGTAGGAGGTTTGAATATTGAAAATGATTCTTAAAGGAGGAATAGCAGTTTTTGCTCTCTTCCTTCTTGTCATTTGTATTATGGACAGTGGCACCTCTGTAATCCGTCGTAACGAAACAGCAACAATCGCAGAGGTTGCCTCATATGAAACTTTAAATGCTGTCAAGAATAATGCAACTGCAATTAATAGCGACCAAGAATTTATTGCAGAGGTAATAAAAAATATTGTTTTGGAATATGATACAAATTCTGACGTTGTTGTAAATATAATTTCAATTGATGCACGTAATGGCTTGTTAGATTTAGAAATACAACAAACATTTACTCATTCAAATGGTGCAAAAGAAACAAATGTCGAACGAAGAACAGTCATATTAGAAGATTATAGAGAGTAGCAAGACCCCTGTTTTTAAGGCCCTCGGCTCTCATTTCGGTTACTTGCAGCCTACTAATTCACCAATTGTAGTCTGAAATATATATATAATTATTATTTTAAAGTATAGTAGATAACATATGTTATTCCACTTACTTATTCGAAGAGCACTTAATTATGCTCTTTTATTTTAAGAATAAATTATTACAATACTCTATAATAGTATCCTCAAAGTTATAGTTCTACTATGGAATAAGAATTAAATAATCAAAAGTTGTTTGCACTGCCAAACAATTTTGATTATAATATTTACATAGTTATAAGTGAATTTAAAATACTATATGATATAGTAAAGAAAAATAGAAACCATATAATATTATGACAAGGAGATAGTATAATGGGAGTAACAGAAGTTGTTCAGGCCTTTGCATCACCTATTGAAAAATTAATTGATGCAGTATCTGGAGCTATTGGAAAAGCATACGAACCAAAACATATTAGAAACATGGCGGATGCTAAGGCTTATGAACTGAAAATAATTTCAGAAACTATTCGCAATAATAGTGATGTACCAATTGTTTATGATTCAACAGGAGTATCTATAGACACTAGCAATTATGAAGAAATAGCCAAACGAGCTTCAAGCCGTCTGGCATATCAAGAAATAACAAAACAACAAAATATAGAAGCTGTTATAGATAATGCATATGAAGAATTAGGAACAACAGATTCTGTTAGTAGCGAACCTGTAAATGCTAATTGGATGATTCGTTTTTTCAATTCTGTTGAAGATATAAGTGATGAAAGTATACAAAAAATTTGGGGACGTATTCTAGCAGGAGAAATTAAAAGACCGAATAACTATTCATATCGTACCTTAGAAAAATTAAAAAATATGACACAGCAAGAAATAGAACATTTTCAGTTATTATCTTCATTAGTATTGCAAGTCGGAGATAAAAAATTTATTTTAAGAGATAAGGAATTAAAGAATAAATATAACATTAACTTTGAATATCTTTTAGAACTTGAAGAATGTGGATTAATGAGTTCTCAACCATTAGGATTAACTCTTACATCGTTTAGGGAACAGCCTGTTTATATACATAATTCCCAAATTATCGGTGTAATCAAAGGAAAAGAAGAGATGCCACAAAAAATAGAACTATCTGTTTTTGTTTTTACAAAGAGTGGGAACCAATTGTTATCAGCAATACACTCAAAGGAAAATTCTAGTTACATACTAGACTGCCTTAAATCAATTTCAAAAAAACATCAAGAATTTATTATTACTGCCCACGATATTAAATTTATTGATGATGAAGATAACATAAATTATAACAATGAAGATATTTTATCATCTACATCAATTGTTTTTTAAATGAAACTGATAGCAATTAAAAAGTAAATAGCAGAGAGTCGGTGGATATGTCAAAATCAACCAGCTCTGTTTTTGTCTACACTCATGTGTTGTAAACAATTCCAAGTTCTGTCAACCTTTTTTTGGAATACTTAACACTTTATTTTTTTACTTATGAATTTTATATTTTTTGGATATTTTTAAGAGAAACATCTGTATCATAATATAATGTATTTGTTTATTATTCGTTCAAAAATCAGTACTTTAACATGCGCCTTTGAATTTTTAATTAGACTTGATGATTTTGTTGATAACTCTTATAAATAAAAATTAAAAAATACTTGCCAAAGGTCTTTTTTACTGCTATAAAGATAGCGCAATCTCTATTCACTAAGTTAGTATTGCAAATCAGAGCAAAAAACCACCATAAATAATAAATCAGCTCAAAAAAAATTATATTTATGGAGGTATTCATCTTAAATGGATTTTAGTATTAAACAGGCGTTAACAGTAGTAGTGGTATTAGTAGCAGCAGTTGCAGTAGTAGCAACAGCAATTACAATGACAAATGACAATAACAGTAAGACAAAAACACAAAACGATGGATTATGGAATAAAATTCAAGAAAATAGTAACGCACAAGGTTAACCAACAAAAAGGCCAGCAATGGCCTTTTTTTTATTATAATCATTTACTTACTATTGAAATTAATACAATACTTCGCAAATATATTTATAATATATATAATATATGATATAATTTAATAGTACAATTTGATTGAGATAGGAGGTGTGTATATGGAGTTAATAGTTATTGGAAAAAATAATCAACACAAAAAATTTAATAAAAATAAAATCTTAAGTGCAGTGCAAAAAAGTGCAGAACGTTTAAATAAATCCTTATCTAAAGAGCAAGAGGACAGATTAATTTATTTGGTCCTAAGAAATATAGAAAATCTTCAAATTACAGAGATACCAGTTTCAACAATGCACAAAATTGTTGAAGTTTCATTAGATGATATAGATAAAGATATTGCAACAAGTTATAGAAATTATCGAAACTACAAACAAGATTTTGTTAAAATGTTGGATAATGTTTATAAACAATCTGTTCAAATAAATTATGTTCGATTAAAAGAAAATGCTAACATGGATTCAGCCTTGGTCTCCACTAAAAAAACTCTTGTAGGAAATGCTCTAGGTAAAGAATTCTATATAAAAGAATTTTTAAATGAATCGGAAATAGAAGCATGTGAGGATGGATATATCTACATACATGACATGTCCTCTCGTCTAGATACCATGAATTGTTGTTTATTCGATATGGACACAGTTTTGTCAGGCGGATTTGAAATGGGGAACCGTTGGTATAATGAGCCAAAAACATTAGATGTTGCATTTGATGTTATTGGGGATATTATTTCCAGTACCGCAGCTCAACAATATGGTGGTTTTACTGTTCCAGAGGTAGATAAAATCCTTGAAAAATACGCTCAAAAATCTTTTAATAAATATCTTGAAGAATATTTGTCCATAGTTCAAAGTTTATTAAAAGATACTGAAAAAAAGCAACAATTTTTAGCTAAAGGCTTGCAATATGCTTATAAAAAAACACAAGAAGAATGTCGACAAGGTTATCAAGGTATTGAATATAAACTTAATTCTGTATCTTCTTCACGCGGAGATTATCCTTTTGTAACATTCACATTTGGTTTATCTAAAAGTTTATTAGGTCAAATGATTTCTAAAACCATATTAAATGTTCATAGAATTGGTCAAGGAAAAGACGGCTATAAAACTCCTGTATTATTTCCAAAACTAGTATTTTTATATGATAAAAATTTACATGGAAAAGATAAAGAACTTTATGAAGTATATAAGACAGCATTATTATGTTCAAGTAAGACAATGTATCCCGATTGGCTAAGTCTTACAGGTGAAGGATATGTTTCTGATATTTACAAAAAATACAGGAAAGTTATTTCTCCAATGGGTTGTAGAGCTTTCTTATCGCCATGGTACGAAAGAGGAGGAATGTATCCAGTTGATGAAAAAGATACTCCTATATACGTGGGAAGATTTAACTGTGGTGCCATATCTTTACATCTTCCAATGATTTTTGAAAAATCTTTGAAGGAAAATAAAGATTTCTATGAAATACTTGATTACTATTTAGAAATGATTAGAGATATTCATAAAAGAACAAAAGAACATCTAGCTCGAAAAAAAGCTTCCATCAATCCGTTGGCATTTTGCCAAGGAGGTTTTTATGGTGGAACACTAGATTTAAATGATAATATAGCACCATTACTTGAGAGCTCGACATTCTCTTTTGGAATAACAGCTTTAAATGAATTACAAGAACTATATAATAACAAATCATTAGTAGAAGATGGAAAATTTGCTGTCGAAGTAATGGAACACATTAATAATAAGCTAAATCAATATAAAAAAGAAGACCATATACTTTATGCTGTATATGGTACTCCTGCTGAAAATTTATGCGGAGTGCAAATAAAACAGTTTAGAAATAAATATGGAATAATCAAAAAAGTGAGCGACCGTGATTATGTCAGCAATTCTTTTCATTGCCATGTCACAGAAGAAATCTCACCTATTCAAAAACAAAACTTAGAAAAAAGATTTTGGGATTTGTTCAACGGTGGCAAAATTCAGTATGTAAGGTATCCTTTAAATTACAATATTAAAGCAATGGAAACTCTTATTTTACGTGCTATGGACCTTGGATTTTATGAAGGAGTAAATCTTGCATTATCATTTTGTGATGATTGTGGATATGAACAATTAGAAATGGAAGTATGCCCAAAATGTGGTAGTAAAAATTTGACCAAGATTGATAGAATGAACGGCTATTTAGCATATTCAAGAGTTAAGGGTGAAAGTCGTTTAAATGATGCTAAAATGTCAGAAATTAAAGAACGTAAAAGTATGTAAGCGAGGTATCTATGTTAAATATTATTGATAATTATTACATTAAAAAATACAAATACGGCGTTATTCTTTTAAAAAAACTAGATAATGTGAATGCAACTCAGATTGAATTAGATACTGATTATGATGATACAGTAGATGAAGACAATTCCGTTTATGATAGTAAACTGTTTAAACGTTGCGGATACTATTCAGATACATATACTGCATTTATAGGACTTTTATCAAAAATTATGAATGAAAAACTAGAAAATGTTAAATCTATTCAAGAATATGTAGAGGTTCAAAAACAGTATGTAGCAGTCTTAACAAGAAGATATCAGCAAATTAATAATATTAAAAAAGATTGCGATGGAGGTCAACCGCCCCATGACTAAAGTCAGGGGCTTATAAAAAACCTAGTTGATTAGCCTCAGTGACATCGAAAGATTGAGTGAACTACCCATCCCCTAAAGGAAATGGGTTTTCTTGCTAATATTTTATAAAAATGAGGTGCATTCTCCATCTATAGTTGCGCAGCAATTTAGGCGGTGAGAGTCGCACTACTAAATTTATTCAAAGGAGAACTCAGTTATGAAATTAGTTATAGCGGAAAAGCCTAATGTATCTAAACAATTACGTGATGCATTTGAACCACATGCAAAATACGGTGGTGCTCCAGGCTATTTTATTGGAGAAAAATACACGTTTTGCTGTGCATTAGGACACTTGTTTACTTTTGCCATGCCAGAAGAAATTAACGACAGTTATAAAAGGTATGCATTAGAAGATTTACCTCTCAACTTACCAAATGACATCCCATTAAAACTTACCAACGATGTAACAAAACAATATTACAGTGTTTTAAAAAAAATATTTAAAACAGGAAACTTTGATGAAATCATTGTAGCTACTGACCCTGACAGAGAGGGTCAATCTATTTATGAAAGAATTAAAAGCCAAACACGTAATTTCCCCAAAGTACCTGAAAGTCGCATCTGGATTAGTGAATGGACACCTAGTGGACTAATCAAAGCAATGAACAATAAAAAGCCCAATGACAACTATCGCGGCTTAAAAGCAGCATCTGAGTGTCGAGCAATCGAAGACTATCTAATCGGAATGAATGGCTCACGAGCCATGACTGTTAAATTTGGCGGGGCTAATAACGTTATTTCAATAGGAAGCACTCAAACTCCTACCTTATATATGATTGTATCTCGAGAGAGAGAGATAACAAACTTTAAAGCTGAGGACTATGGTGTTCCTTTTATTGAATTAGTGAATGATAAAGGTGAATTATTAACTCTTAAACACACTTCGAAAAGACATTTAAGCCTCTTAGAAGCTCAAACCACTCAAAAAAAACTCTTACAACACCAGGGAACTGTAGTAAATATAGAAGAAAAGCGACGTACTTCAAAACCTATGAAGTTGCCAAATGCTACAGATATCCAAAAAGAAATGAATAAAAAATATGGTTTCACTGCTGACAAAACTTCGAATATACTACAAACATTATATCAGGATAAACATCTGACAACTTATCCTGGTACTAAAGCGCGAGAAATCTCAAAATCTAGTGCTACTTTGAGTTTAAATACTATAAAGAACCTATTAAAAAACAATGTAATGCCAAAGGAGACTGAGAAAATACTGGAAAACAACTGGGAAATTGCCAGACACTGTATAGCAAATGAGGGGTTAGCTCATGAGGCAATTACTCCTGTATTTGGACAAATTAATCAGAAAGATGTAGATTCATTAACTCAAGATGAAAGAAAAGTATATGATGAGATTGTTAAAAGATTTGTACAAGCATTTTTCCCAGAAGCAGTATTTTCAGATACAATTATCACTACCACAATTGATAGTGAAAATTTTATAGCCAAAGGTTCAATAATTATTCAAAAAGGCTATAAAGAGATTATGGGAGTAGGAGAAGATAATTTATTGCCCGCCTTTGTTAATGGTAAAAAATATCCTATATCTAAAGTTGGTATAGAAGAAAAACAAACAACACCGCCACCAAGATATACAACCAGCACCTTACTAGAGGCTATGGAAAACGCTTCAAGATTTGTGGATGATAAACATTACGCTAAGATTTTATCTTCCAAAGAAGTTAACGGGTTAGGTACTGACAGAACCAGAAGTGATATTTTAAACAAATTATTACAAAGGAATTACTACGAGTTTAAAGGGAAAACAATTTACCCAACTCAAAAAGCAATAGATTTGTTTAAGGTTCTTCCTAGTAGTGGTGAACTTGATTCGCCCATTCATAAAGCTAAGATGGAAGAAAAACTTGCGCTCGTAGAGTTAGGAAAACTTAGTAAAAAGGAGTATTTACAAGAGGTTTATCAAGATATTAACAGTTTTGTCCAAGCAGTAAAAGATGCTAAGCAACAAGTAATTGCCAATGACATGACTTCCAGCAAAATCAAATGCCCTGAATGTGGAGGAGGATTACTTGTTTCTTCTAAGGTGGTGAAATGTCAACACTGTAATTTTATTTTATTTCCTATTATCGCTTCTAAGAAACTAAGTGAAACTAATATTAAAGATTTGATTGAAAAAAAAGAAACGAAACTAATTAAAGGCTTTAAAAGCAAAACAGGTAACAGTTTTGATGCCAAATTAAAATTAGTTAAAGCTAACGATAGGTGGGCAGTTCAATTTGACTTTACAAAAGAGGTATTAGGCAAATGCCCTCGTTGTGGTGGTGATATAGTTGAAGGGGCAAAAGGATTTAGTTGTGAAAATAAAAACTGTAAGTTCTTTATCTTTAAAGATAATAAATTATTAGCAAAATCAAAGAAAAAAGTGACATTTTCAATGGTAAAAAAGATGCTGAAAGATAATGGAACCGGTAGAGTTAAAGTTACCGGCTTACAAAGCAGTAATGGTCAAACCTATTCTGCATTTTTCTCTTTAAATGATACTGGAAAATATATTAATCTAAAAATGGAATTTAAGTAGATTTTTTTTAAAAATATTGATGTTTTTACAAATTTGTGATAATTATGCAGTACATTAAATTATAAAAAAAATCACGAAACTTATAAATCAACAAACAGCAGGAAAAACACTAGTAGTCTTGCTGTTTTTTTATAGCCAGGAGGTAGATATTACGGAAACTTTAGAAAATACTGAACTTAATTCTTCTTCCGCATCAGAAGAAAACATTAAAAAAGCAAATGAACTTATCTTAGAACAAAGTAAAATATTTGGAAAAATACAACACCTAGTTGCAGATGACCTGATTACAGATATAAACTGTAACTCGCATTCAATATGGGTAGACCATATAAAAAAGGGGCGTTATGATATAACAGATATAACAATGAATAACGAAGATTTAGAGTCACTGGCTTACAGAATTGGAAACATTAATAACGCTCAGTTTAACAATGTATATCCCATTTTAGAAGCAGAATTACCTGCATTACGCCTTCAGTTCGTTCATAACAGCATTGCAAAATCCGGGACATCTCTTTCATTACGAAAAACACCAATAACTGCTAGAATAAATGCCGCATCTATGAAAGAAGATGACTACTGTAGCGAAGAATGCCTTAATTTCTTAATTGCAATGATTAAAGCAAAAATGAACAGTGTTATATGCGGATTAACCGGTTCCGGTAAAACAGAACTAGCTAAGTATCTTGCTGGACATATAAACCGTTGGGAACGAATTATAACAATAGAAGATACACTAGAGCTTCACTTACTAACTATTTATCCAAATAAAGATGTTGTTGAACTGCAAGTAAATAATATCGTTGATTACGACGGTGCAATTAAATCATGTATGCGTATGAAACCTACTTGGATTTTATTATCAGAAGCACGTGGTTATGAAGTAAAGGAACTGATTAAATCTATTTCGACTGGAGCTAGGATTATTACAACAATTCATACAGGTGATGCAAGAGATATTCCAAAGCGATTGTTAAATATGTTTGAAGATAATGAATTATCCAATGATAAGGTAGAAACGATGATTTATGATTATATAGATGTTGGTATCCATATTCAATGTGACTATACTGAGGGCAGCACGCATCGTTATATAGACCAATTAGTCGTATTTTACACTGATGAGAATAATAATAAATGTCGCGACTTAATTTATGAAGTGAAAAATGGAGAAATTATTTATAAACCTATTCCTAAATATGTTTTAAACAAATTTCAAAAAGAAAACATCCCACCATTTAAGTGGGGATGTGATGAATAGGAGGATTTAATTTTTATGAAAGGATTTTTTGACCTTAAAGGTCTAATTCAAACAATTGAAGGTTTTGGCTATCATTATTCAGGTATAGACTTTTTTAAAAGTATCGGAATATATACAATTGTTATTGCAGCACTAGCTTATTTACACAATCTTTCTTGGTTGTACATTGCTTTATTACTATTAACAGTAGTTGTCATGTTCCCATTTATGGTACATTCACAATATTACTTTTTAAATGAACAAAAAAGGTTTCAAGAATTATGTACATATTTAAAACAAATGATTATTAATTTTAAAACTTATCAAAAAATTTATTTGGCTTTAAAAGAAACACGAAATGCTTATGATGAAAAAAGCCAAATGTATAAGGCTATTACAAGAGCTATCACCGCTATTGATGAAGGAAAATCATTTCGAGCCGCTCTCGATGAGATTGAAAAGGATTTTTATAATTCATATGTAAATCAGCTACATTCCTATCTAATCTTAGGTGAACAAGAAGGAGGAGAAATTGTTTACGAATCCTTAACTCATATAGATTTTCAAGAATGGCAAACAGATACATATTCTTTCCAAATTCAAAAAGAAAAATTAAAAAAGCAAAATGGTATTTTTGCAGCAATGGCCATATGCATGACACTATTTGTTTTTCACTTTTTTCCAGCTGAAATAATGGACCCGTTATTAGCCCAACAAGCTTATCAAATTTATACTTTTATTTATTTCGAAGTAATTCTATTATCCTTCATTTGTGTAAGAGCATTTATGACTGGTAAATGGATAAAAGCAGATGAATAATTAATCAGGAGGTTTATCATGAATTCTTATTTGTCAATGTTGATTAATATCTTCAACTACAAACAATCAACATCTAGAAATGATTTTTGGTCGGCAGTATTAATTAATTTTGTAGTATCTTTCGGGATTTTGTTAATCAACTTTGGATTTTATATGTTTTTTATAAGTAGTCCAAACACGTCCCAAATTATTAAAATGGTATATCTAACAATAAACTTATTTATAATATTATACTTAAGTTTAGCAACACTATCTATGTCTATCAGACGTCTTCACGCAATAAATAAATCTGGATGGTGGATTTTAACTAATTGTATTCCTGTAATAGGATTTTTCATTTATCTCTACTTAATGACACAACCTGATGCTAAAAATATCGATTATTTTGATGAATTTACTCATTATTATTCTAGTAAGCAAAAAAACATGCATAATGAACTGGATAAAGCGATAGAACAATCAAATATACAGATTTTAGAAGAATCTTCTCGTAAAGAAAATAGTCTTGGACACAAGCTTACTGCAAAAGACAAGATTATTTCATATACTACTGAAACAGATTTAAATTCACTAATTTTTATTCTAGAAAACGAAACTACATCATCTTATGTAGAAAAACGTTTGAAAAAATCGTTATATATATTCTTAAGTCTTGCGGGTATTGTTGCCGTTATTGGAGTTGCAAATCTACTTTTAAACTTGCATTTAGCAATCAATTATCCATTATTTATAATTGCATCGGTGATTATCAGTTATGGTATATATAAAATCGATTACTTTATGATTAAGTCTGTTTTTAAAAACCAACAAAAATCCGTGAAAGATGCATTCCCCCTATGGATGTCAACCTTAGAAGTATTAATCGTTACAAATAATATTCCTAATACTTTAAGAAAATCTCTTCCATCATGTCCCAAACCTATTGTAAAAGACTTAGAACGATTTATTGCCAGATTAGATGTTAATCCAATTGACAAAGAAGCCTATAAAGACTTTCTATCTCAATATAATATTCCTGAAATTCAGGAAATTGTTTTGGATTTATATCAATTTAATTTTGTCGACAAAAACAATATTTCTACAGAGTTTGCTGCTTTACACAAACGTTTAAATCGTATATCTTCTGATACAAGAAAAAGACGCCAAGAAAGCGACACCTTTTTAATCGGAGCATTAAATTCCCTACCTTTAATGGTTGTTTCCTTGTATATTCTTATGATTTCAAATTTATTGTCATCAGCAATTATGGGAAATATGTAGCTCCTCGTAATTTGTAACAAAAATTGGGGGGTGGTATATTGCATTTTACAATTGAACAGGTAATTGGTTTTATTATTTCCTTTTTATTTATTACAAGTATAATTTCTTTGTTAATTTTTATATTTAATAATGTTCAAAATTTTTAGTGAGGTGGTTCTATGGAAATAGGTTTAGAAGAATATTTAGAATTAATCGTAAGTCTAATCGCTGGTAGCTGTGCTCTACTCTTTTTTCTAGGTTTTTTAACCAATTCTAACCTCGGTTACAGTTTACAAAATATTATAGATTTCTTTATTTCTACAGTAACAATGATAGGAGCATAGTCAACTACCCCACGACTAAAGTCGGGGGCTTGTAAAAAAAAATCAGTATCAGTTAAAAAGATACATATCCTGAAGCACTGTAGTGGAATATGTTAAAGGAGGCGAAAAAGTGGCAATTCCTCCCCATGACTAAAGTCAGGGGGTTCCTTGCCATATTGTTATGAGTAATTTAAGTCAATATTTTAGTGGAAAACTAATTATTAGCGTAATCGTTGTCAGTTTTGTATTTGCATCACTCTTTAGTTTAAAAAACAGATGGACTATGTATGCTGATAGTACTATTGAGACACAAAAATCATCTGAGACAAGTGATGTAAATGATAATTTACGTAAATATTCAGCACCAGTTATTGAGATTATTAATGGCTATATAGATTATGGGAGCAGTAATTACGATTTAAAAAACTTTGTTAAAGCTTATGATGCAGATACAAGGGAAGATTTAACAGATAAGGTCAAAATTTATGGTTCAGTTAATACAAAAGAATATGGGGTATATAAAATTCATTATGTAGTAACTTCAAGCCATGGTATAAAAGCAGATAAGTATGGGCAAGTAATAGTGAAATAGAGGAGGTGGTAAGCTATATATGAAACAAGCTTTTGAGTATTTTATTGAAGCTGTTATGGTTACTATTATAATAGCTATAATTGTTGGAGCTATGAATATTACTTCTCAAATTAGAGAGGCCAATGAATTTCATAATCTGGCAATTGCAGAAGTAGAGGCGAGTGATTTTGATGATAGCATCATAAAAAAATATGCCACAGGTGAAGTCAATCCTAATGTAATAACAGAATTTAAAAATGCTTCTGTTACAACCGATTCTTCCGTAGATTATGCTAGTGAACGAATTTATAAAGTAACAACCACATATAAAATTTCATTGCCAATTCTAGGATATGTAAAAACCACGACAATATCAGGCTATGCTAGATAAAAATAAAATCACTGTATTATCTACGGCTATTATATGCATATTCTTTTTTACCGCCTGTACTCAAACTGCTAATTATAATAAAACTGATGATACATCATCATTACTTCCCGTTGGGAGTGTTGTTAAAGTTAATGATTTAGGTAATATGCTAGTTATATCTATAGGGGAAATTGATTCCAATAACCAATTATATGACTATAAAGGATGTTCTTATCCAGAAGGATGCACAGGAAATACGTATTTGTTCAACCGTGATGATATTATATCGATTAAACATAAAGGTTATAATTCCAAAGAAGAAGTCAATTATATTAAGAATATAGAAAAGAAAATGGAGGAATTAAAATAATGGATATAATTCACGAAAAAGCGCTTGCAACAATTTTATTTTCAATAGTTTTTATAATTCTTATTGGTGCTGCTACACCATATATCCAGCAACAAATTAGCCAAACAAATGAAATTACTGACGAATCACTAAAATATAGTAAGCCTGCACTAGATGGAACCAACTCAGACTTTGATGTTGACAATATTCCAATGGATGATGTTGTTACATCATATGCTCGTGGAGATGTTAATATGGATGGCGAAATAACAACCGCTGACTATGAACTTATTCTTAAACATATTGCTGGAAATATAACGTTTAATGAAGAACAGCTGTACTTAGGTGATGTCAATAGTGACGGAAAAATCGATAATAATGATGCTGAAAGAATTAAAAAGATGTGTGAAGCCTCAGCACCATCACAATATGAAAAGGGAGATATAAATAGAGATGGGAAACTAGATTTAGATGATTTAAATCTTCTTAAAAAATATTTAAATGGTAAAGTTACATTCGTATTAGAACAAAAGAAACTTGCTGACATAAATAATGATGGAGCAATTGACTCTAAAGATGCCTCATTACTCAATACAATGATTGGTCGAATTAATTATGACCCAGGAGATGTTGATAGAAATGAGAAAATAACGCTTAATGATGCTAAACTTGTTTTAGATTTTTTGTCTGGTGATGCTAAACTTGACGAAGAACAACTGGAACTAGCTGACATAGATAAAGACGGTGAAGTTACCAGCAAAGATGCACAAAAAATAATGGCTTTAGCTAAAAATAATTAGGAGGTATATATGAATTATCATAATATAACAAAAGATGATATGTTAAATGGCGATGGGTTAAGGGTAGTTTTGTGGGTAGCTGGTTGCAATCACCATTGTCAGGGTTGTCAAAATCCACAAACATGGGATATTAATAGCGGAATCCCCTTTGACAATACCGCTAAACACGAACTCTTCGCCGAATTAGATAAAGAATATATTGATGGAATCACGCTTAGCGGTGGAGACCCGTTACATCCTCAAAATTTGCAAAGTACGACCAAACTCCTTAAAGAAATCAAAGAAAAATACCCAAATAAAACTGTCTGGATATATACCGGATATACATATGAGCAGATACAAGAAAAAGAACTAATAAAATACATTGATGTATTAGTGGATGGTCCATATATAAAAAGCAGAAGAGATTCACACTTAGAATATCGAGGTTCTTCTAACCAAAGAATCATTAAGCTTAGTAAAAACTAAATTAACATAATACAACGAAAAGACTCATAATAAACTGTCAACTATCCCATGACTGAAGTCGGGGATTTCCTTGCCTTGTTGTTATGAGCCTTTTTTCTACGAAAAATTTTCACAAATCATATCAGCATATTCAAAACGAGACCTAATCTACCAAAATTGTGTTTCTTTGTTTTTATGGGAATTTTTTAGGATTCTTAATCATGTTTCATAGTGTAATTTCGGGCAGTTAATGCTCCAATTTTTGAGGATGATTTTTTTGGGATTTTTCTTTGCTTTTTCAGGGTTTTTTGGTATAGTACCCAAAACTGATTCATAAAAAAATTTAGGAGGTAAGCAATGAGAAGTAGAAAGTTTATTCTAGGTATCTTATTAGGTGGATTGTTAATAACTCAATCCGAGCCCTTAGAAATCTCGGCCATAAATTTTGAAACACAAGAAGACAAATATATGAAGCTTTGTGCTTCCAGTTCCTTAACAAGTTCACAACAAAATACTTGTAAACAATTTAATAATTATTTAAGTAAGAAAAATAAAGAATTAAAAAAAGAAATTAAGCAAAATGAATCCTCTATCCAAACTACACAAAGTAGTATTGATACAATTAAAGAGCAGATAAATAACTTAGAGCATGAAATTAGTGAAAAAGAAACAGAAGTTCAATACTTTGCCACTATGATACAAAACAAAGAGAATGAAATTAAAGAGAAAGAATCAGAAGTAAAAGATAGAATGTATTCTATGCAGACAGTAAATAATAGTAACAGTTTTGTTGATTATTTATTTGGAGCTAACAACTTTACTGATATTTTTTCAAGAGTTAGTAATATAAATGAATTAACTTCATATGATAATGAATTAATTAAAGAAATATATGATAATAAAAAAGAATTAGAAAAGCAAAAAAGTACTATTTCTACTGCAAAAAAAAATTTAGAAACCCAAAGAGAACAACAATATCAGTTACAAATAAAATATAATGACTTACTAAACAAGCAAAATGACACCTTAACCGCAAATAAAGAAAAATCAGAAGAAATAAGCGAAGCTCAAAAAGAAATAGATAATAACTTGACGGCAATTTTTGAAGCCGCACAAAAATATGATAAACCAAGTACAAGTATTCCTCCAATCAATGGTCCAACAACACAAACGGGCTTAGCCATTGCAAATAAAGCTCTTAGCAAACAAGGTTCAAGATACTGGTGGGGTGCCCCAGGAGGCGGTTTTGGAGATGGACAAGGTTTAGATAGTCCAAATGCCATATATTTTGATTGCTCAGGTCTTGTTGCATGGGCTCATAGACAAGCAGGAGTAAAAATTGGAAGGTCTACAGCCGCAGGATATTCAAGAAGCGGTTCAGGAGTTTCATACAGTAACTTACAGATAGGTGATGTTATTACATTTAATTACGGTAGTGGTGTTGCTCATATTGGAATTTATATTGGAGTTGTGAATGGACAAAAAAGTTTCGTTCATGCATCTGGAAAAGGCAGCAGTACTAGGGGACAATATGCTGACCAATGTGTAAAAGTCAGCTCTATTGAACCAGGTTCTTATTATTATAAATACATATATAATTGTAGAAGACTGTATTAGAATAATTTCAAAAGATACGGAAGAAAATAAAAAAGACTAGCTTATAATGAGCTAGTTTTTTAATAGTTTACTAAAATTCATTCTCCGATTTTTTCAGTATAGAAATATTTTGTTTCTATACTATAAACAACGGGGCATAGCAGAACAAAAAAATCGCAAAACTGTTGAGTTATAAGGGAATTTTAATAAAAATTATATTTAAATTGAGTTTTTTTTGCTTATTTAGGATATATATAAATATTCGTGAAAAATTGTGTAAGGAACTACTAGCAAAAAATAGAAATTCATCCTCCCTTTTTGAACAAAAAAATTCAATAGTAACTGAAGACGAATCATATAAATCATTTATTTTAAAACAAGCCAGATTAAACTACTACTGCTTAAAGTTTATCAGTAGTAGTTTTTAGCGCATTAACTTATAGAAGGTGTAGGCTTCGAAATGTTTTGCTAACTGGCATGTTCAATTTTTTTGTCCGAATAATCACGGGCTTTTTTTTATAAATCAATATAATCAATTAACGCCTCTATTGGTCCATTCAGTAGTTTGTCTAACTCAATTGTATCTAATATTCCATTTCTATACGCTTCCTGTACCAGTATCAGTGTATGTAATACCGCATCTAAATCCTTAATTGCTCTATCCATTATATTTTCCTCCTGTTTTGATACTATTTTATAATAGAAATCATGTATTTTTCTCAAACATTCATTAATATGATATAATTTATTTAGAAAGTGAGTGATTTTTGTGAAAATTCCAGATAAATTAAAACAATACAGCGACAGAAATGTTGTGGCTGAGGAATGGATAAATATATTTAGAGATACAATTAATTTCATTAATAATATATATGTAGCTAAAATTTTTACTAACGAACAGTTTAATGTGCTTGAAAACTATTCATATGACTTGTGCCGTTTTCAAAATGCTATTGTATATATAAATGGTTTAGACGATAACTTTAAGGAATATACTGAAACACAAACGTGGCTTATTTCAGCTTTGCATAATGTTTTTCTGCAACATGATAAACTTATGGAACATGATGAAATGTCACCAGCTTCACTTGAGTTCTTTAAAGAAACAATTGACGAATTAAAAGATAATGAAAAAATCCTAGTTCAATAGAATTAGGATTCTTTTGTTTTACCGTATACTGCCTGTAACTGCTGAATTGCAATCGGTAAATACGGATTACGTTCCAACTGTTTACGAGCCTGATATGTATTGTTCTTTTTTATTTTGCTTCTTCCTACTAACCCGCACTGGTCTGCTAAAAATTTAAGCATATATACAGGAAGATTGGCAAGGAACTCTGATTTATTGAAATTGGGTCCGTATTCTTCGCTTGTAATATAATAAGCAGCACTGACTTTTTTCTTTCTGCCTTCTTCGGTAGCTTTAATAAGTCGATTAACATAAGCTTTCTGAAGGTGTGAGAAATCCGGTTCAGTTGCTTTAATCTCCTTTAATAAAGTATTCCTTTTTGTTTTTAAAATAAGCTTTAATATTTCTTCTGCATCTTCATGAGATACAGGAACGTGACCATAATCGACATTGTAGTTAACTAATAAACATTGCCACGCCATATACCCGGGAATATTTTTTAATGAAATCCCTTTGGTTTTAGCAACAAGTTCCAGTTTAATTCTTGAATGAATCTGATTAACATGGGCAAGACTTAATTCAAACTGGTCTTTTACTTTGTTAAATTCAGCCCAGCCATAATTCATACGACCATTAGTCATTATGTAATCAAGCATCTGGTTGTTATACATCCATATTTTAGTTTTTCCGTCTGATAAGCCATTGTTTAGATTATCTAAATAATTTGATGGTCTAATATAATGAGGAATTGAATGGTCTCTACAGTATCCCTCGTAAATAGAATTTGCATCACTGCAAAGGAAGGTAACATCCTTTAAATGAGTAGCCAAATTATTATCAAAGTCATCTCTGTTCATAGCACCAACACCAATTACTTGTGCTACCAAATGTCCTGTTCTATCAATACAGCACGCTATATTTGCAAATTCTGGTCCCATTGTTCCGTATTTTGATGCTTTATGTGTTTTTCTGGCTTTACGTGTCTTTTTTACATCTAATGGGTCTATAAGTTTTAATGAGCCTTTTTGTCCTTCGTGAATAAATGTTTCATCAGCTTCAATAACTCCAGATAAAATAGGTAATGGAATATCTTTGCAGGCGTCTAATATCTTCATTCGCCAGTTAAAAACAGTTTGTTCAGTAATGCCTACGCAATGGTAATCATATTCCAGTGTATTTCTAATTTTCACCAATGATGTGTTTGACATCATTAAATATATTACTTCAACCCACATATCCCATGTATATTTTGTTTTTTCTAGGATTGTATCAGTAAAAAAAGTAAACTGTTTATTACAGTCAGTACATTTTAAGCGTTGAACACCATTATCTCTTCTACCTTTTTTTACTATTATTTTAGAACCGCAGTTTGGGCATGACTTACCGAATCCTAATTCTATAAGGTGATTTTCAATATTTTTGTTATTAGCTTTTACATATGCTTTATTGGTGTGTCCATTTGTAGATTTTAAATATTTGTTCACAAGTTTCGTAAAATCTCTTTGGGACAGATTCTCAATATTGTTAAGCATATCTTCTAAAGAAATAGTAGATTTTTTAGGCATATATACCACACCTTTCCTACCTATATTATACCATTTTTATGTTGAATTTTGTAGATAAAACGACATATTTCCCTGTTTATATGTTATAATTATAAATATAAAATATAAATACAGGAGATTAGAAAATGGATAATGTTAAAGAACAGGAACGTGCTCAACTGCACAGCACAATTTGGAAAATTGCAGAAGATTTAAGAGGAAGTGTCGATGGATGGGATTTTAAATCATATGTACTTGGAATACTTTTCTATCGTTATATTTCGGAAAACATAACTAACTATATTAATCAGGGTGAATGGGATGCTGGTGATACAGATTTTGATTATGCAGCAATCTCTGATGAAGATGCAGAAGAAATCAGAGATGATATGGTAACTACAAAAGGTTTCTTCATTTTACCAAGCCAGTTATTCTGTAATATGCAAAAGAATGCACAAAACAACGGTAATTTAAATGTTGATTTAAAAAATATATTTGATGCTATCGAAGGTTCTTCTAAAGGAACAGAAGCAGAAAAAGACTTTGCTGGATTATTTGATGATTTAGATGTTACAAGCAACAAACTAGGTTCAACAGTTATCGAAAAGAATAAAAAACTTGTAGAATTATTGAATAATATTGCTTCATTACAGTTAGGAAACTATCAGGACAATACAATTGATGCATTTGGGGATGCCTATGAATATTTAATGGGTATGTATGCATCAAATGCCGGAAAAAGCGGCGGTGAATATTTTACGCCACAGGAAGTATCAGAATTATTAGCGAGACTTACAATTGTAGGAAAAGACAGTGTAAATAAAGTATATGACCCAGCATGCGGTTCCGGTTCGCTTCTTTTAAAATATGCTAAGATTCTTGGAGACAGTAAAGTAAGAAACGGATATTACGGACAGGAAAAAAATCCAACAACGTACAACCTATGTCGTATCAATATGTTTTTGCATGATATCGGTTATGATAAATTTGATATTGCTTTAGGTGATACATTAATTAACCCACAGCACTGGGATGATGAACCATTTGAAGCGATTGTATCAAATCCCCCTTATTCTATTAAATGGGAAGGTGACGATAACGCTACATTAATCAATGACCCAAGATTTTCACCTGCTGGAGTTCTTGCACCAAAGAGTAAAGCAGACATGGCATTTATTATGCATATGCTTTCATGGCTTGCACCAAACGGAACTGCTGCAATCGTATGTTTCCCAGGGATTATGTATCGTGGCGGAGCTGAAAAGAAAATCAGAAAGTATCTGATTGATAATAACTATATTGATGCTGTCATCCAATTGCCTTCAAATCTGTTCTTTGGAACAAGTATTGCAACAAATATCATGGTATTAAAGAAATCTAAAGAAGATAATAATGTATTATTTATTGATGCATCTAAAGAATGTGTTAAAGTTACAAATAATAACAAATTAACAGATGAAAATATAGAAAATATCATTGACACATATACAGAATATAAAGATAAAGAATATGCAGCGAAAGTTGTAACTACAAAAGATGTAGAAAATGAAGACTATAATCTATCAGTTACTACTTATGTTGAACAGGAAGATACAAGAGAAGTTATTGATATTAAGGTATTAAATAAAGAGATTAAAGACATTGTTGCAAAAGAAGAAGTATTAAGAGCAGAAATAGATAAGATTATTGCTGAAATTGAAGGTGATAATTATGAGTAGATTAGAAGAATTAATTAATAAATTGTGCCCTGATGGGGTGGAGTATAAGAAATTAAGTGAAGTAGTGATTTATGATGGATTAAAACAAATTTCAGCAAAAGATTTAGAAAAAATTATAGATAATACAGGAAATATTAAACTATTACCTTCATCAAGAAATTATGATTGGGTTTGCTCTAATGTTCCGAAAGAATATTCTCAATATGTATATGACGAAGAAGTAATTACTGTGGGAAGAGCAAGAAATGCAAATACTAAATATTGTAATGGTAAATTTATTTCTGCACAAAATCATATTATTCGTTCAAAAGATAAAAGCTTTTTAAGAGTTAAATATTTATATTATTTTATAAAGAGTAATGAAACTTTATTTTATGAGACAGAGGGTTCTTATCCAATATTTACAAAAAGTATATTTATGTCACTTGAAATCCCCGTACCACCATTACCAATCCAAGAGGAAATTGTTAGAATTTTAGACAGTTTTACAGAGCTTACAGCAGAGCTTACAGCAGAGCTTACAGCAGAGCTTACAGCTAGAAAGAAACAATATGAATACTATAGAGATGAGTTAATTGAAAAAACAGAAGGTCGAAAAGCAAAATTAATTGATATGTTGATTCAACCGGTAACAGATGGCCCACATACAACACCAAAATTATTTTCTACCGGAGTTCCTTTTGTCTCAGCCACTGCTATATATGATGGAAAAGTTCATTTATCAGATGCAAAAGGATTTATATCATATGAGTTTGATAAGGAATGTTCTAAAAAATATAAACCAACTAAAAATGATGTGTTTATGGTAAAGTCAGGTTCTACTACCGGAAAAGTAGCATTTGTAGATTTTGATGAATCTTTTAATATATGGTCACCTATAGCAGCAATGCGAACTAATAAAGATAACTTGCCTAGATTTCTTTTCCATTTGTTACATACTAGTAAAGTACAAGAACAGGTTTTAGAAAGAATGAGCCATGGTTCTCAACCAAATTTGAGTATGAGAGTAATGGAAAAATTTGATGTGTGTATACCATCTCTTTCAGAACAACAACGAATAGTAGATATCTTAGACCGTTTCGATACTTTATGTAACGATATCTCTACAGGTTTACCTGCTGAAATCGAAGCACGACAAAAACAGTATGAATACTATAGAGATAAACTTCTTACTTTTAAAAGATTGGAGGTGAATAAATAGTGAGCGAATATAATATTATTGCTTCTACAAGTGAAGCTACTGTTGTCAGCGAATATATCCCGACAGTTGATGCAAACAATCATTATCAAAGTGAAGCACAGCTTGAAGAGCGGTTTATTAAGGATTTATGTTCTATAGGTTATACTTATTTGGATATCCATGAAGAAAACGATTTGCTTGTTAACTTGCGTCATCAGCTTGAAAAATTAAACAATACCATCTTTTCAGATGATGAATGGGACCAGCTTTATAACGATAAGATTTCAAACAATAATCTTGGAATCAAAGAAAAAACAAAGATTATTCAGCAAGACTATATCTTTGAACTTCATAGAGATGACGGTTCACTTGTAAATATTTATCTGATTGATAAAGACAATATTCATAACAATTCTATGCAGGTTATTAATCAGTATGAAGAAAACAAAGGGAATCATGATACCAGATATGATGTTACTGTTCTGGTAAACGGTATACCTTTAGTTCATATCGAATTAAAACGCAGAGGCGTGCCAATCAGAGAAGCATTCAATCAGATAAAACGATATCAAAGAGATTCATTCTGGGCTGGATGCGGTCTGTATGAATTTGTTCAGATATTTGTAATCAGCAATGGTACACATACTAAATATTTCTCTAATACAACCAGAGAAGCACATATTGCCGAAATGAGTAAAAAGGGCGGAAGCAAAAAGAAAACATCACACAGTTTTGAATTCACTTCTTACTGGGCAGATGCAAACAATAATATAATTGCTGAATTAACTGACTTTACAAAGACTTTCTTTACTAAACATACTATTTTAAACATTTTGACTAAATACTGTGTTTACACCAGTGAAGAACTGCTTCTTGTAATGAGACCGTATCAGATTGTTGCAGCTGAACGTATCTTAAACCGTATTCAGATAGCTACTAACTATAAAAAATACGGAACCCGTGATGCCGGTGGATATATATGGCACACTACAGGTTCAGGAAAAACATTAACTTCATTTAAAACTGCACAGCTTGCAACACAGCTTGATGATATTGAAAAAGTAGTTTTCGTTGTCGACAGAAAAGACTTAGACTATCAGACAATGAAAGAATATGACCGTTTTGAAAAAGGTGCAGCTAATGGAAATAAATCTACTAAGGTACTTACAAGACAGCTTGAAGACGATAATATTAAGATTATTGTTACAACAATCCAAAAGCTGGATAAATTTATTGCAAAGAATAAGACACATCCTATTTACAATAAAAAGGTTGTTCTTATATTTGATGAGTGCCATAGAAGTCAGTTCGGTTCTATGCATATGCATATCATTAAAAGCTTTAAGAAATACTATATATTTGGTTTTACAGGTACACCAATATTTTCCAAAAATGCCGGTGCTGGAAAAATTGTAAATCTTGTAACTACATCACAGGCATTTGGTGACAAACTACATACATATACTATCGTTAATGCAATTAATGACGGCAATGTACTGCCTTTTAGAATTGATTACATCAACACTTTAAAATATAAAGGCAAAACTGATAAGCAGGTCAGTGCCATTGATACTAAAACAGCATTACAGGCACCTGAACGAGTTAGTGATATAACCAGATATATCTTAGACCATTTCGACCAAAAAACTAAAAGAACTACGTCTTATTCACTTAAAGGAAAAAGAGTATTAGGCTTTAACTCTATTTTTGCTGTTGAATCTATTCCAATGGCAATGAAATATTATGATGAATTTAAACGTCAAATTAAAGACAGAAACAGTAATTTAAAGATTGCTACAATATTTAGTTTCAATCCTAATGAAGAGGACCCTGATGATATCTTTACTGATGAAGAACTTGATACTTCAACACTAGATTTAACATCAAGAGAATTCTTGGACAATGCTATTATAGATTATAATATCCAGTTTCAGACAAATTTTGACTCTTCTGGTGATAAATTCCAAAATTATTATAAAGACATCGCTCAAAGAATGAAAAACAAGGAAATTGATTTGCTTATAGTAGTAAATATGTTCCTTACAGGATTTGATGCAACAACACTTAATACATTATGGGTTGATAAAAATTTAAAGATGCATGGCTTGATTCAGGCTTTCTCAAGAACAAACCGTATCTTAAATTCAGTTAAAACATATGGAAATATTGTATGTTTCAGAAATCTTGAAAAAGAAACTGAAGAAGCAATTGCACTATTCGGTGATAAAGATGCTCAGGGAATCGTACTTTTAAAAGATTTTGATTCATATATGAACGGTTATACTGATGAAAAAGGTATAAATCATATCGGATATAAAGATTATGTTGATGAACTGCTAGGTAAATATCCTTTACCAATGAATTTAGTGACTGATAAAGATAAAAAGGGATTTATTAAACTGTTTGGTGTAATTTTAAAACTGCGTAATATCCTATCATGCTTTGATAAATTTGAAAAAGAAGATATTCTTTCTATTAGGGATATGCAAAACTATCAAAGTGAGTACATTGATTTATATGATGAGTTTAGAAAAAAAACACCAGTTGAAGCTGAATCTATTCATGATGACGTAGTCTTTGAAATAGAAATTGTTAAGACTGTGCAGGTGAATATTGACTATATTCTAGAACTAATTGCCAAATATCATGTTGACAACTGTAAGGATAAACAAATTATTGCAAATATCAGTAAATCAATTGATTCATCTATTCAGTTAAGAAGTAAAAAAGAATTAATTATGCAATTTATTGATAAAGTAAATAATGCATCTGCTGTAAATGAGGAATGGAAAAACTACATTCAGGAAAAATCTGATGCACAACTAAATGAAATCATTACAGAAGAAAAACTAAAAGAGGATAAAACAAAATCATTTATTTATAAATCTCTTCATGACGGTGAATTGAAAACAGTCGGTACTGATATTGATATGATACTTCCAAATATTTCAAGATTTGGCGGAAAACGTGCAAAAGTTAAAGAACGTGTAACAGAGAAACTGCTTAAATTCTTTGACATCTATGCCGACCTTTTATAAAAGGAGGGATATCCTATGCCAAGACCAAAAAAAGATGGCAAGATGCTAAATCTATATATTGATAAAAAAGTAATAGACCGTTTAGAAAAATATGCTGAAGAAAAAGGACAAACAAAAACTATTGCAGTAGAGAGACTGTTAACAAAAGCCTTAGATATAGAAGAAAATAAAAAGGACTAGCACTTGAATGCTAGTTTTTTTTGACCAAGATTTTAGTTCCTGATATTTTAGGATTAGTCGACAGAAAAAAATGATAAAAATTCATGCCCCGATTTTTTTAGTATAGAAATATTTTGTACCAATATTGACATTTAGTATATTTTATGCTATTATTAGATAGTAAATTTGATTTACATATAATATAGAAATAACCGTTAGCAACAATCGGCCAAGTAAGCCGTTGGCTTACTTTTTTTATAAGAATTAGTAAGTTATTATCTAAAACGATAATTAATCAGAACCTTAAAAGTCAACTACCCACGACTAAAGTCGGCGGTGTAAATATTAAATTTATAAGAAGGATAGTTCAGTTATGAACGCAAAAAAATGAAATATATGTCTAACGTTTATTTCTTAATTAATAAATGCCTTCCTAGCACAAATGGTAGTGCAGCTGACTTGTAATCAGTATGTTGGGGGTTCGAGTCCCTCGGTTGGCACCATTATATGCATTTGAAGCCAAATGGTGAGGCAAAAGTCCGCAAAACTTTCATTACTCGGTTCGATTCCGAGCAAATGCTCCAAAGAAATATGTCCGGTTAGACAAAAAGGTTTAAGTCACAGTCCTTTCAAGGCTGAAATTATGGGTTCGAGCCCCATACCGGGTACCATGGTCCTCTAGCTCAGTGGCAGAGCGTCTGGCTGTTAACCAGAGGGTCGCAAGTTCGAATCTTGCGGGGACCGCCATGCTTCATTAGTATAATGGTTATTATATCTGCCTTCCAAGCAGAGGATGTCGGTTCGATTCCGACATGAGGCTCCATATAATTCCTTAGCTCAGTGGTAGAGCGCTATTCTTACAAAGTAGATGTCGAAGGTTCGATTCCTTCAGGAATTACCATTTTGATAAATATTTACCCAAAACTGCGGGTGTCATAAGAGTAAGCTCGGAGATACTGTAATACCGAGTCATTCATAAATCATTATATTAAAACTCCATTCATTTAAATGTGGAGATATCAGTAATTTTCTATGCATAAGAAGAGGTTGAGGTGTTATGAGTATACAACATTTAAAATCAAAATTTGACACGATATATATTCTATCAATTACAATATTAATCGCTATGGGTATATCTGCATTATTAAACAATTTACTTGTTCTACTTTTTGTTGGATTCTGTGGTAATATTTTATTAGTAAACCACTTAATATTTTCATTGAAAAATACATGTATAAACCAACAAATCCCCAAGACTCCTAAAAAACCTAAAAAAATCAAAAAAGTTATTGAAGTTTTGGTTGACGAAGATGGTAATGAAATTGTTTAGCAGAGACATCATTGTCTCTTCTTTTTTTGGACGTTTAGCTCAGCAGGTTAGAGCAGGGAACTCATAATTCTCAGGTCGACGGTTCAAATCCGTCATCGTCCACCAATCTGTCTCAGTGGTGAAATGGTAGACACGTCTGTCTTAGAAACAGATGCATCAAAATGCGTGAGAGTTCGAATCTCTCCTGAGATACCATATTTGAGGTATTCGTATAGCGGTTATTATACTTGACTGTCTATCAAGAGATAGGGGTTCAACTCCCCTATACCTCGCCAATAGAAGTATCGTACAATGGTTAGTACACACGACCGATAATCGTGTAATGTAGGTTCAATTCCTGCTACTTCTACCATATGCCTGGATAGTTTAATGGTAAAATGCCGGTCTCCAAAACCGGAGTTCTTCGTTCGACTCGAAGTCTAGGTGCCAAATAAAAAACATTTGCTATATATTTATGGATTTGTATAAATCCTTACGCGATATCCACTTAAAAATATCAGGGTGGTGAAATTGGTAAGCACATGGGACCTTGACTCCCACAATTGAAGGTTCGAGCCCTTCCCCTGATGCCAGGTAATAAATAGTATAGCTCTGTAGTTCAGTGCAAGAACAATGTCCTTCTAGGCATATGTCACAGGTTGGAATCCTGTCAGAGCTGCCATTTGGGGTTTTAGCTTAATTGGGAAAGCTTCTGTTTTGCAAACAGAAAGATATCGGTTCAAATCCGTTAGACTCCACCACGATTCGTTAGCATAATTGGTAATGCACCTAACTTTTAATTAGGGTAATAGGTGTTCAAATCACCTACGAATCACCAAATACCCGAGTGATGAAATTGGTAGACATCTAGGACTTAAAATCCTATGGAATTTAAAATCCGTACCGGTTCGAGTCCGGTCTCGGGTACCATGGCTAGTTAGCAAAGTTGGTCTATGCAGTGGACTGAAACTCCATAGATTCTCGTTCGAATCGAGGACTAGCCACCATTATTAAATTAAATATTTATTAAAAATAATGTGGAAAAGATTATTATCATTAATATGGATAATCTGAATGACAGCGTGGAATGGGGGCGAGTCATTAAGCAACAGAAATAGTGCATATAGAACATATCTTAGATAATACATCCACTATATTAAAAGTTGAAAATTTTCGACTTCTGTTGTGATTTTAGATAAGTATCTTTGTCTCATAATAATATTGAAAACTATATATAGTTTTCAATATTATTAATCCGCAAAAAACATATAGATACATATATTTTTAATGCTGTGTGTCTGGGTGGTGAAGAAGCGGTCTTGAAAACCGTCGGCGAAAAATCGCTTGCAGGTTCGAATCCTGTGCACAGCGCCAAATTGGAGGGTAATCTGTAATATCTATCAGTACCCGCATGGGGCGGGTCTAGGAAAATAGAGTCTAAATTACTTAGTTAATAATTACATCAAGTATAGTTTAACTGAATTTTTAGAATAATACCCTAGCATGTTGGTGAAACTCCACCCCCTCCAGCCATTTATATTAATGCCAAGGCTGGGCATGAGTGAGCCTAACGGTCTGTAAAACCGCCATTAATTTTGTGAAGGTGCAAATTCCTTCCCTTGGCACCATATTGAGAAGTAGCACAACTTGGTAGTGCTCGTGGTTTGGGACCACGAGGTTGTGGGTTCAAATCCCATCTTCTCAACCATCCCTGCATAGTTTAAAGGATAAAATATTTCGCTACGAACGAAAAGTTAGAGGTTCGATTCCTCTTGTGGGGTCCATATAAGGATAACAAGACATCAGGTTAGAGGTAAATGTGCTACCTGCCACTTATTTCATCGAATAAGATAAAACCTCATTAAAAATGCCATACTGAGAACTTGGCTCAGCACTCCTGATAGCTGGCGATGCGACGAAAGGTCGGGAGCAACATCGAATTTCCAGTAAAAACTTCCCAACGTTCATCAAATACATATATTAATTGCTCAAATAAGGTATATGTTACGTAACGGGGTCCGAGGAAGGTAAGTTTAACAGACAAACAGGTTATAATCGGGTTTTTAATTAAGATGGTGAGGTTAGCTTAATGGTAAAGCGATAGACTGTGGACCTATTAATATGGGTTCAATTCCCATACCTCACACCATGTTGGTATACCCAAACGGTAAAGGGGATGGTTTGCTAAACCATTAGTTGGTAACTACCAAGCGAGGGTTCGAATCCCTCTGCCAACGCCAAAAAAGAAAATGAGGTGATTTTTTATGTCATACACCGTGAAAAGACACTCAAAAAACCATACACGTCATTATAAATATGTTCATATTTCGCAAAAAGATTTCATTATAAGAAATGTGTATTGTGACACTGTATGGTCAGATAACATACCAAAAAATAAACTATCAAAAAACAAGGTACACTGTTCGTGTTACCTTTGCAGTCAAAAAACACGCAAACACGGATATAAAGCATCAGATATACGCAAAATCAACTCTCAAATATATAAGATTAAACAATATTACAAACATGGGGGTGAAACTGATAAAATCACTTATAAAGAAAACTCAATATAAAATTGTTTATAAAACCTCTGATACATCATCAGAATTACTGTTTTTAACAAAATGCCAAAACAATCATAAAGTAACTTGGAATTATAAATATAATTTTAGGAATATTTCCAAGTTTGAAAATGATAAAGATAGTACAAAATTATTGTATCTGTTAATGACATTAATGAATAAGTTAAATTCTAATGAAATCTCTTTTTGGGAACTAAACTCCCTTTTACCAAAAAATATATTCTTAATCAAATTATAATAAAGTGTGCTAATGCACAGGAGTGACGATTTTGTCAATAGAATTAAAGGAATTATGGAAAAATGAAGCATTAAATTTTACTCCATGGCTTGCAAAAAGTGGAATAATTGAAGAAATTATAGACGAATTAAATATTTTTAATAATCCCTTAAAACTGTATAAAACAGAACATAAAATTGGTAATTACAGAATTGATATGACTTATCAGACTTTAGATAAAAAAAATTCATTAATAGTAGAAAATCAATTTGGATTAACTGATTCTAAACATCTTGGACAAAATATTATATATTCTTCACTAACAAATATCCCGAATATTCTTTGGATTGCAGACAACATATCTACTGAACATAAAAAAATAGATGAAATACTTAAAATCAATATTATTTTATGTTCAGTAAAAATACATAAGGTATCAGATGGATATAAGTTGGTTTTTTCAGTTGTTAATAAAAATAAAGATTTTATATTTACTTTAGATAACAGTTTAAATAGAATATAGACTTAAAATAGAACTCTCATGGTAATTTAGCCATGAGTCTTTAAATATAGGAGAGCGGTATGATTTATATTACAGGAGATACGCATGGGGATTTCACTAAAATAGATTTTTTCTGTAAAAAAATGAATACTACAAAACAAGATATAATTATTATCCTCGGAGATGCGGGGATTAATTACTTTTTAAATAAAAAAGATGAAAAAATAAAAAGACATATTTCCAACTTACCAATCACTTTGTTTTGTCTGCATGGAAATCATGAAGCACGTCCAGAAACAATTTCCTCATACGAATTATCTACTTTTTTTGGCGGACAAGTGTATATAGAAAAAAGCTATCCAAATATCATTTTTGCAAAAGATGCTGAAATATATGATATTGAAGGGAAAAAAACTCTGGTAATAGGTGGAGCATATAGTATTGATAAAGATTATCGATTAACTATGGGATATAAATGGTTCCCAGATGAACAGCCTACAAAAGAACTAAAAAATAAATGTATGGATATTGTAAATTCTAAAAAAATAGATATAATTTTGAGTCATACTGGACCAAAAAAATTCGAACCTGTAGAATGTTTTCTTCCATTTGTTGACCAAACTGCAGTCGATAAAACAACAGAAGAGTTTTTAAACAAATTAGAAGCTGTTAAAAATTATAATCAGTGGTATTTTGGACACTATCATACAGATAAAAAACTGCTAGCCGGCAATAAGGAAATAAATATTCTTTTTAATGATATTAAGGAGTTTTAAAATGGAAAAAGACTACTTCAAAGACCGTCCTATAGAATCAACTAAAATTAATTATGTTCATCTTGGACAAAAGGTATTTATTTGTGAAAAAAACGCCCAAAAATATGCAAAAAGATTAAATGACTTGACTCCCGGTACTGTTATTGATATTTTAACAAGGCGCAACCATCCTAGAGGAATAAAAGTAAAAATTAAAACACCTGATGGAAAAATTGCTATCGGACGTATTGTATATTTTGTATAGGTTTGGAGGTATTTAATAAATGCAAGATTTTACTAAATTACAAACGCTTTGCGAGAAGCATAAAGTAATTACTGATATTATCCATGAATTAGAGGATATGTATACTAATGATGAAAAATTTATTATAAATACATCATTAGGAAATAAAAAAACAAAATTAGAAGTTACAACTAGTGACGAAGCGACAGTTAAAGCTCTGCTTGCGGGATTTAAAGTTGTCGAAACAGAGATATCCAAGGAAATTGGTTCTTTCTTAGGAACAGCTTCATCAAACTATAATTATTAATAATTTAAAAATTCAAAATAAAATATTAAATTCTAAGCCGCATCAAATAATTAGATGTGGCTTTTTCTTTATTTATCACTGTTGCTTTACCACATAATCATTTGCATTTTTTTGTTAATCAAATTTATATTTGATTTTTTATTTAATACAGTTATAATATGCGCGTTCGTGTGGACAAAAAAATTTATGGAGGAGAAATATGATTAAAAAAAATCTTATCTTATTATCCTTGATTTTAACGATGTCTGCTAACACTACCCCTATCTTTGCGAATTCTATCAACGAGAGACTATCTAACAATACTGTGTATTTTGACGAGATATCTATAGCGAATAAAACGTTAGACACTTTAAAAAAACAGCAAAATAAACAACTAAAAGAAATAGAATCTAAACAAGTAGAAGTAGACACACTATTTTACAATAAATCATCTGCAGAAAAAAACCAAAAAGAAACTAAAAAAAGAGCGGAAAAAGCAACTGAGGACTATAACAAAACACTAAATAAACTAGAAAATGCTAAAGAATTATTTACTAATAATCAAAATACAATTTTACACTTAAAGAATAAAATCACTCAAAATCCAACAAAAGATACTGTTAAGGAAATATCAACTTTAAAATTCAAACAAATAAAACAAGCTAAAATAGTTACTGACTTAGAATCATCTGTGAATACTCAAGCAGTAGTCACTAAACTCACAACAGAACAAACCCAAAAAAACGAATATAAAATAGATAATCTTCAAAAAGAATATGAATCAAAATCTACTGAATTATCAGATTCTTTTGAGAATAAAGCTGAAATCAAACAAGAGATTAATAATATTAATATTACTGTTCAAGACAGCCAGAAAAAGGCATTGGAATTAAAAAAGAATTCTTTTGACTTAGACGAAGAAAGCCGTAAAGAAAAAGAAGAAAAATATCGATTACCAACAGATGAGGAATTAAAATTAATTATTGCTGAAAACGAACGAAGAAAAGCTGAAGAAGCTGAGGTTGCTAGATTGGCCGCCGAAGAAGCTGCAAGAATAGAGGCGGAAAAAAAAGCTCAAGAAGAAGCATTAAAAAAAGCAATAGGGCAATCAATTGCTGATGCAGCACTTAGTAAAATTGGTGCTCCTTATGTATGGGGAGCGCAAGGCCCAAATACATTTGACTGCTCTGGGCTTGTATGGTGGGCGTGCAAACAGGCTGGTATTTATTTCGATAGAACTACCGCTGCTGGACTTTCTCAAATGGGAACACAAATTTCCTATTCTCAGTTACAGCCTGGTGATATTATAACTATGAATACTTTGGGATATACAAGCCATGTTGTTATTTATATTGGAAACAGTCAAGTGGTTCATGCCCCACAAACTGGTGATGTAGTAAAAATCACTAGTATAACACCAACTAAATGGAATATAGTAAATTGTGTTAGATTGTATTAATTAATCACTTGTATTATTATTGCTTTATATATAAAAATACTTTATAATCTTTCTTGTAGGAGGTTTCCTTTCTAACAATCGTATAATTTTGCAGAGCCTCCTACATTCATTAAAGACTTTTTAAAGTCTTTTTTTTTATACTTTTATTTATTTTTGTATATTATATGATATAATTAATATATTATAAATGGAGGTATATACATTGAAAAAATTATTAATGCTGTTTTTTGCTTGTATTCTTTTAACTGGATGTTTTTCCTCTCCACAAAATGATACAATAACCGATTTTTCTTCAATTCCTAAAACAGAATTTAATTACAAAAATTTGAAAAATCGTGCTGATATGAGCGCATACTATACTTTAGAGGATGAAAACCATGCATTTACAGATATGAGCTTGAAAACTTTTTATAATAAACTTACTACATCTAAAAAAACTTTGACAGGCGCTTTTTATTTTGGTTATGACGACTGTCCATACTGTAAACAAGCTGTACCTATATTGAATTATGTTGCTAAAGAATATAATTCTACTGTAAGTTACGTTAACATCTTTTCATCAAGATATGATGAAAATGGAAACAAACTTGAAAATGGCGATAAATATTATACAGAATTACAAGCTTATCTTGACGAATATCTTGACAAAGAAGATAAAACTATTTATGTTCCAACAGTAATTTTTATTAAAAATGGCCAAATTTCTCTTTATCAACTTGGCCTTGGTACAGATGAAAACTTCGATATAAAAAAAGGATTAAATATAAAAGGAAAAAATAATTTAGCAGAAATCTACCGAAAAGGATTCAACAGTATAAAGTGATGGAGGAAATATTCAAATGTTTGAGATAAAAAAATCCTATTATATTATTTTTGTATTTGTTGTCGCATTGGTACTGGGATATTTTTCTATTTCTATAGAGACACCCAAAAATAATTATGACGATGTTGCTGCTGTTGAAGATAAAAACGAAACTGATACTTCAACAACTGATGATATTAATAAATCAGAAGACAAAACAAATATTAAAGAAGATTCTAATTCCAATACAGTTGATACCACAATAACTGAACAAGAAAAAGAAACTGCTAAAGAAACATTAGGTGATGATATTGAAATCTCAGATATTCAAAAAGGCACTCAAATAAACCTTGTAAATGAACCATTATATGTATCAAGCAAAACATCAATAGTTTCGACATATAAAACAGGAACATATTATACCTGGGGTTTTGAAGCCAATAATAGAATTGCAATTACAAATAAACTTGAAAATATAGGTGTGAAAGGTCAGGTTACTGGTTGGATTAATAAACCCTCATAATCAAAAAAACGAACTATTATGTTCGTTTTTTTACTGTTTTATTAAATAATCTTTTTAATTCCTTATCGGGTATTGCTTCTATTTTATCCAAATATACAATCTTTTTCTGTCTAATAATTTTCTTTTTGTTAAGCTCTAATTTCACTATTTACACCACCTTTTTCTTTGCATCGAACTAAATATGTGCTATTATACACCAAATATCTTGGAGGTAAATTATGGATAATAAATTCTTTGATTTTTCTATTTATACAGATAACGAATTACTTAAGCTTGCAACAATTAATGAGTTGAATACTGATTTTAACTGTGTTCAGTTATGTCTTGAATACGCAAAATTTGATGAGTTAAAACAAAAAGAGTTAGATAAAATAATCTCAGCATCTGTATCTCTTGTTTTACTCTTTGAAGAAGAACTAAAAAAACGAAATATACTAAAAAAATACCGCGACTCTATTCAACATGCTGACTATTCTGAGGGAAATTTCTATACTTATAATTCTTATTCTTTTAGAATTGCTCATCTCATGTCTATTTGTAACTCTGGTAAAGTAACAGAAGACTCTTTAAAACAATTCATCTGCACAATTCAAAATTCGCAGGCAAATACTGATAAAACACCACAAATAATCAATTAATTATGAAAATAACTTATACTATTAATAATCCAGAAAAATACTTAGAAAAACATTCAAATCTTTCATCAATAAAAAAAATATTAAAATACACAAGACTAATATCATGTATTTTAATAATATTTCTTATCTTAATAATAGTATTTTCATTGATTCTTCCAAATCATCAAGAGGGAACAAATAATATTTTGCAATGGTGTTTTATTTGTTTTTTTCTTGTATTCGTGCTTCAAGGGTTTTTTGAAGTATTTTTAAAGTATCAAGATAAGAAAAACTGGGAATATAAATTATCACAAAGAGTTAGCCTTAATGACACTCTGGTCACAATGACTCAGCAAAAAATAACCCAAACCAAGAATATACTTTATAACTACACCATAAATTTTAATGACATAGAAGAATTGGTTTGGGACAAGGAAAAAAATCTCCTGCATCTTCATTTTTCTGATATTAAGACATATAAAAATGTTTTTACTTTAAAAAATAGTGAAAACAACATTGAAACTTTTAAAACAAAAGAGGATTTTATCAGCATCTTCCTTGAGGATAGTTTTGCCTATGATTTATTAGAAAATCTAAGACAAGCTACAGGGAAAAAAATTATTATAATAAAATAAACGCTCATAGCGTTTTTTTTATTTGTGAACTACCATTTTAGATAATATATGATATAATTCAATAGTTAAATATACGATTAGAAAGGAGTTAAAAAGATAAAATATATTTATAACATTTGCGAAGAGAACCTACCGCACATTGATTTTACAGAATATGCAAGAGTATCACGGAAATATTTTATATTTCCTTTTGATACTACAACTAATATCAGAAAGGACAGGGAAAAATTGTGAAATTAAATATTAAATCAAATTCAAACATTCATTTTACTAAAAATAATTTCTTAAATAGTTATCTAAATAATTTTATAGACAATGAAAATACCTATGAATTAATTAAATATCCATGTTTTGAACATGACCCAAGATTACTAAATGATGCACAAAGTGCTGCCGAATATATACTAAAAACAGATAAAAAAATATTTATTTGTGGTGATTATGACTGTGATGGAATTATGGCAACATCAATTTTGTTTAATACAATAAAACAATTTAATTCCAATGTAAATTTCATGATACCAGACAGAATAATTGATGGTTACGGGTTGAATATTCGAATGATTGATGTCATCAAAACACAAGTCCCGCCGAATGAAGTACTAATACTAACTTGTGATAATGGTATTGCTTGTTTCGAGGCAATTGATTATGCAAAATCATTAGGAATGACGGTAATTGTAACAGACCACCATACTGTTGGAGAAAAACTTCCCAACGCAGATTTTATTGTTCACCCCGCACTTGGAAATTATCCATTTAAAGAAATTTCAGGCGCAACGGTTGCTTATAAATTATGTCAATTAATTATAGAGATGGGAGGATTAAATATTCCTAATTTAGAAATTTCAAATAAACAATTCGCTGCAATTACTGTAGTTTCAGATGTCATGCCAATTTGTTCTTACTATTATGACACAATGAAGGTTAATGAGAATAGACGCCTGCTACAAGAAGGAATTACTTCAATGAGAAATAATCCTGACTGGCATATAAAAATGTTATCTGAAATGTGCAATTTTAATATGGAAACATTAGACGAAACTACTATTGGATTTAATATTGCACCCGTTTTAAATGCATCTGGTCGTATTGCAAAGGCCGATTATGCAGTAGACTTTTTTACAAAAGAACAAAAAGATAGAGACGCAGCAATAGTAGACTGCTCATATTTAGTTTATTTAAATGAAGAAAGAAAAAAAATGAAAATTGCTGAACTAAATAAAGCTGAAAGTGTTGTCTGCGGTAAATCAATTAAATTAGCTTTTTATCCAGAACTGCATAAGGGGCTAATAGGAATTGTGGCTGGTCAATTTGTAGATAAATATAAGGTTCCATCTGGGATTTTTACACAAGTAAAAAAAGACGGTACAGTTTTATGGACTGGTTCAATGAGAAGTAACACTGTACATTTATATAATGCATTAACTGAGATTAGCAAAAAATGTCCAATTGTAGCATTTGGAGGACATGCGGGTGCTGCAGGTATCACCATTGCAGATGAAAATATTGATTTATTTAAACAAATCGCTGAAAAGTATTTTTATACAAATGCTTGTGAGCCAACAAACTATGCAATTGAAGTAAAAGATTATAGAAGCGTGTTAGATGCGGGCGAGTGCATAAAAGAATTAAAACCATTTGGGAATGGACTTCCAAAACCTCAAGTAAAATTTAATTTTTTCTGCACCACTGTTGATGTTTTTTACAAAAGTGGACATGTTAAACTAAGCAATTTTAAACAAGAAGAATTATGGCTTTTTGGAAAAAGAGATGAAATTAAGAAACATCCCGTTTTAAGTATATTACCTCTAAAAAGTGATAATATGCAAAAGCTACAAGAAACCATGAATAAACAAGAAGCTGAAAAAAACAAATGGGAAAGATATTCCCAATACAAAAAATATTACAATTTCATAATTGAAGCTGAAATTGATTACTCATATTTTAATAATCAACTCGGAACACAAATTAGTGTTAAAAAATTTAAATAAAAGGTGGGCGATTGTTATGAAAAAACGTTTCTTTTTTGATTTAGATGGTACAGTATGTGAATATAAATTCACATCCATAGACAGCTTTTATGAAGAGGGATTTTTTAAAGACTTAATTCCATTTGAAAATATAGTAAACACTATTAAACAGTTGCTAAAAGACAGGAATAATGAAGTATATATTGTATCTAAATATGTTGATTCAAAATACGCTATTAATGATAAAAACACATGGTTAAATAATTATCTCCCAAAAATTAATGAGAATCACAGAATTTTTATTCCTTATTCAGCAAAAAAAACAGACTTTATTCCTGACGGAATTCGATACGATAAAAACAGAATAGATATTTTAATTGATGATTATAATGATAATCTTTTTGAATGGATAAAAGCTGGCGGATTCGCAGTAAAAATGATTAATGGTGTAAATAGTTTAGACTCATGGAAAAATAAATTATATTTACACGCAAACATTCCCGCATTAGTTAATCTATCAATACTAGAATCAATATATTAATAAAAAAGTTCACTATTTATATAAAATACAGTAGTTTTTAATGAAAGGATAATATTATGGAAGCAAGCGTTACATTATTTCTTCTACTTTGGACTAGCCTAATTGAAGCATTAATAGATGTCTTACCAATAGTCTTTTTTTCATTATCATTTATAATTGTAGCTTATTTAGTAAATAATCTTATAAATGACTTTATAAAACATAAAAATAATTCAAAACATAAGGAGGAGGCTCATGAAAACAAAAGTCGAAAATGAAAAGGCCATTATTTCATGGAAAATTTTAAAAAAATTTATTGAAAACAGTAAAAGTAAAAAACTAACAAAGGAGATACGTGATGAACTACTAAAAAATGTAGAAACTATTATTTTAAAAAAGGAGTTTAATTAATGAAATTATCACTTCAAAACAGTCATACCCTCGAAAAAATACGAGGGTATGTTACTTATGTGTTTTATCCAAAAAGTAAATTAATGAAAGATACGGTTCAATTTGTTGGATTCAGCATAAAGTCTGGAAAGAAAAACATATCATGTTGGGGAACGATGTCAAATATTTCTCAGGGAGATTATTTCGAATTAGAGGGATTCTACCAAAAAGATGGCTCTTTCAAATTTAAATCGGCTCTACGTGTAGATGATGATGAATTAGGCGCTACCTCTATGTTATCCTTTCTTTTTGGGCCAAAAACTGCAGCTATGCTAATCAATTATTTTAACTCTCCAATAAGATGTATAAATTTATTTAAAAATAATCAAACAGATTTTGAGTTGAATGCCTTAAATATTAAAGGTATTGGGCCAAAGAAATTAGAAAAAGCTTATACGAAATATGAAAACAATATCGCTGTTGATGTTCTTTATGCTCGTTTTAGTAAATACGGTTTGACATTAAATCAAGCACTTAAAATTTTTTCAACCTTTGGTACGGACTGTTTAAAACGGATTGAGTCAAATCCTTATATTTTAACTAGTATTGATATACCATGGAAGTGTGTAGATTTCATTGCTTTAAATTATTATAAAATATCTTGTATAGATGATAACAGATTATTTGCTGGCATCATGTCTTCTCTAAAAAGCATACGTAATAGAGGGCATGTATATATAAATTTAGATAGTTCCGATTACAATCTGTTAAATTTAGCTACACAGAAGCTTGAAGTTGATATATCATATATTAAAGAAGCAATCTTTAAATTACAAAAAGAAGAAAAAATAGTAATTACAAATTATAACAATTATAAGATTGTATATATGCGGAAAATGTATGATGCAGAACAGAATGTTTCAAAATTGTGCGCTAAGCTTGTTTCAAATTCTAAACTAAAAAAACGTGATAAAAACAGAATTCAGCATTATATTGATAACTACGAAGAAAATCACTTTAAATTAGCGGACAAACAAAAGGAAGCAATAGAATCTGCTTTATCCAATACATTCTCAATCATTTCCGGTCCACCTGGAAGTGGCAAAACAACAATTATTGATGTGATATGTTCATACTTTAAATATTATAATAAGAATATTAGAATAAATTTATGTGCACCTACAGCAAAAGCTGCTAAACGGATGTTTGACTCAACAGGTATCCAAGCCTCTACTATACATCGATTATTAGAGTTTAATCCATCTGACGGAGAAGGAGGATTTAAATACAATGAATACAACCCTTTAAAAACCGACATACTTGTTGTTGATGAATTTTCCATGGTTGATTTGCTAATGACTGAAAATCTACTTAAAGCAATACCTGAAACAATAACTGCACTAATTTTTGTTGGTGATATAAATCAGTTGCCTAGTGTAGATGCTGGTAGAGTTTTAGAAGACATGTTGCAAAGCAAAATTCCTTCTACACTTCTCAATAAAATTTATCGTCAACAAGAAGACTCCACTTTATTACAAAAAGCATTAGATTTTTCAAAAGAAAAAAGTATAGAATTAGCAGATACAAAAGATTTTTTCTTCTACTCCGAAAAAAACGAGTTGGCAATCCAAGAAGGAGTAGTCAACTTATTCATATCTGAAGTTGAAAAATACGGAATAGAAAATGTTGCCTTACTTATCCCGCAAAATGAAGGAACTTTTGGTGTCAACACACTTAATTGTTTAATACAGGATAAACTTAATCCCAAGCTATTTGATACCACACCAGAATTGCGTTCTGGGAGAAGAAAATTTAGAATAGGTGATAGAGTTATTCATACAGTAAATGAGGACAACCATAATGTGTTCAATGGAATGGTGGGGACCATAACAGATATTGAAATTGGAGATAAAGATTTTGATACCGAAGATACCATCATTGTAGACTACGGTGAAGATGAATTGAGTGAATATCATAGAGATAGATTTGATAATATTAAACTTGCATATGCAATGACCATTCATAAATCTCAAGGAAGTGAATATAAATCAGTAATTATGATTCTGCATATGGCTAATAGATTCATGCTAACCAAAAAATTAGTATATACCGGTATGACTAGAGCAAAAAGTTATTTACATCTCGTAGGTGACGAATACGCAGTAAACTATGCAATGAAAAGAAATATACCACCTAGAAATTCGCGATTAGATATTTTATTAAAAAACAATTTAGAATAACATAAATTATAATCAAGCTGTTGACAAATAAATTGTTCAGCAGCTTTTACTTTTAAAAAGCTAAAATATATGATATAATTCAGGTGCCTAAGGGTTTGATATTCGTATGTAATCTTGCAGGATTAACGAATATCTTTTTTTGTTTCATTAACAAATTCTTAAACTTTTATCAAACTTGCCCATAAAAGCACTTACTTTAGCTATGGGGAGTGTCAAAAAGATTACTGCACAATACATTTTTTTCTAAAATATTTACATATAATATTTTATATGCTATTATTTATATACAATAATATAGTCAGGGGTATATGAATGAGAAACACACTGACGGTAAAAAAGGTGTTCGGTTCACCACTTCCTTATCTCAATTGTGGTCGGTCACACTCACTTAGATACTGGTCTAAGCTCTACTCAAGCTCAGTCTATCTAGAATGGTTAACGGCAATACCTGGAGTGAATCGTTAACTGAGGGCACGTCGTCTCAGTATAAAAACCGGACGGGTGGCGTATGATACGATATCATATGCAAGGGCTGCTTTACACCGTTTTACTGGCAGGGTGTAGTGGGCATGGACGGCCAAGGGTAGTTTGGTCACAGATTGGAGCAGGTCCATGGTGAATTGTCGTCGTTAAAAAACTATACAGCTAAGCGACACTCAGTCGACAAAAGAAGTTTTTGCGCACTTTTCCTTTTTTTATCTCACTCATGCAGTGGGATAAGTGCGTCTTCTTCTGCCAGCACGCTCCTCCTCGTCTCCAAAAGAAGTACAGGGGGTGCAGAAGTGATGGCTTAGAAGACGCTAATCTCATAGATGATGAGCATCTGAGCTAAACATATCTCCTAGCGAAGAATCTATGAGATTATATATAATAGAT